>Ga0302309_10000840_pt1 | contig 31967 bp, 28 predicted proteins | sample III_Palsa_N1_1_FD_200453 | JGI IMG/M metagenome (GOLD analysis project Ga0302309, IMG submission 200453) | Peat permafrost microbial communities from Stordalen Mire near Abisko, Sweden - III_Palsa_N1_1 | ecosystem: Environmental > Terrestrial > Soil > Palsa > Peat permafrost | place: Sweden... | reverse complement strand
CGCGTATCGTCAAGGCAACACAGGAAGGCCGTCACGGCAAGGTGAAAGCCTTGCAATGGCTGCTGACCCACTCGTTCTGCGGCCGAGCGTTGGCTGTAAAGCGAGTGACGCACAATCAGGGCAAGAACACGCCGGGAGTGGACGGAGCGATCTGGAGCACACCGGCGTCCAGATACAAGGCCATCGATACACTGCGACGGCGCGGGTATTTTGCGCAACCGTTGCGGCGTGTCTATATCCCGAAGGCCAATGGGAAGCTGAGACCACTGGGAATCCCCACGATGAAGGACCGCTCGATGCAGGCGCTCTACCTGCTCGCGCTGCTCCCGGTCGCGGAGACGCCTGCCGATCCCAACTCCTATGGTTTTCGACCGGCACGCTCGACCGCCGATGCCATCGAGCAGTGCTTCTGCGCGCTGGCTCGCAAGACCAGCCCGCAGTGGGTTCTTGAGGGCGACATCCGTGGCTGCTTCGACAACATCAGCCACACGTGGATGCTCGACCACATGCCCACGGATAAAGAGGTGCTAAAGAAATGGCTGAAGGCGGGCTTCATGGAAAATCGAATACTGTTTCCCACGGAGGCAGGTACACCGCAAGGCGGAATCATCTCGCCGACGCTGGCGAATCTGACACTGGATGGGTTGGAGCGGCTGCTCAAGGACACCTTCCGCATACGGCAGATCCATGGGACAGTGCACAACCCGAAGGTCAACTTCGTGCGCTATGCCGATGACTTCATCATCACCGGCAGCTCGAAAGAGCTGTTGGAAAATGAAGTCAAGCCACTGGTCGAGCGGTTCATGCTCGAACGAGGCTTGCAGCTCTCACCTGAGAAAACCTGCATCACGCATATCGAACAGGGCTTCGACTTCCTGGGGCAGAACCTGCGTAAGTATGGCGGCAAGCTCCTGATTACACCTTCCAAGAAGAACGTGCACGCCTTCCTGGAAAAGGTGCGTGGTCAGATTCGCTCGAATCGAGCCACGAAACAGGAGTATCTGATCAGGCTCCTCAACCCGGTCATCCGGGGATGGGCATACTATCACCGTCACATCGAAGCTGGTTCGACGTATCGGAAAGTGGGAATGGTCCTCTGGCACTCGCTCTGGCGATGGGCAAAGCGCCGGCATCCGAACAAGTCCTCTACCTGGATCGTAGATCGGTACTGGCACAGGCTTGGAAGGAACTCATGGTGCTTCGCTGTACTGGCTGGCTCGAACGCGCAACGGTCGCGCTCGGCTGAGGTTCGGCTGGTAAACCCAACCGAAATCGCCATCCGGCGCTACGTCAAGATCAAGTCGGGCGCTAACCCGTTCGACCTGCTCTGGCGCGGTTACTTCGAATCTCGAAAGAGGTTCAGGTGAACCAACAGGCATCGCTAGCCGTCGTGCGATGTTTTCAACCGGCTCTGTTCATACGGGGCTTACACACGGCTTGAGCCGGATGAGGGAAACCATCAAGTCCGGTTCTTAGGGGAGGGAGCGGCAGTAATGCCGTTCCCTTACCCGACTCCCCCATCAGAAAACGTCCTGGTAGTGATGGGGTGCTTGGAAGCTTGGGTAGTCAAACCTGCATCCAAGCCGCAAGTCGGAGGCTTCTCCATGCCCATACGAACAGCACCAGGCGCTACGCCCTTTGTCCCGAAGGAACATACGTTGTCTGTTCTCCAACAGGCTGTCCAGAAGTGCCGGGGCTGCGATCTCTACCGCAACGCGACGCAAGCCGTGTTCGGAGAACTGGAGACGGGAGCGAAAGCCAAGAAGCCCAGCGTCGCCATCCTGATGATCGGAGAACAACTCGGCGACCACGAAGACAAAGAAGGCCGTCCCTTCGTCGGTCCAGCGGGCAAGCTGCTGGATGTCTGCCTGGAAGAAGCCGAGATCGACCGACGCAAGGTGTATGTGACGAACACGGTCAAGCACTTCAAATGGGAACCGCGCGGCAAGTTGCGCATTCACAAGAAACCAAACATGCAGGAGATCCATGCCTGCCGCCCGTGGCTGGATGCGGAACTGGAGACGGTCAAGCCAAAGCTGATCGTCTGCCTCGGCGCAGTCGCGGCACAATCCCTGCTCGGCTCCAGCTTCAAACTCACAAAGGCGCACGGCACGCTCCAGCATGTCGAAGCCCTGCCGCCGATCGTGGCTACGCTCCATCCGTCCGCGATTCTGCGGGAGCGCACGGAGGAAGACCGGCACAAGCAGCGGACGATGTTTGTCAGCGACCTGCGGAAAGTGGCGAAGTACGCTGAAAGTTCAACCAAAATCATTGATTTTAAAGGGTATGCACTGCGATTGGTGCAATGACCATTTGACAACCAGCGGGCGCAATAGGCGAAGATAAAGCGAATAGCCTTATGCCCTCGGCCACCGCAATCCGGTTCCAGATCGAAACTGCTCTCGCGCAAAGGATTCCCTCGGCGCTGACGCCCACGCCACGGATCATCCGGCCTGTGTTGACGACAGGCATCGCCTCGCTCGATGAACTCCTACAGGGCGGCTTGCCGGTCGGCACGGTGAGCGAGTTGTCCGGACCGGAGTGCTCCGGCAGAACCTCAACCGCTCTCTCCTTCCTGGCTTGCCTCACGCAAGCGGGCAAAGTCTGCGCGTGGATCGACGTATCGAACGCGCTCGACCCGGCATCGGCAGTAGCGGTCGGTGTCAATCTGGAGCGGCTGCTCTGGGTGCGTTGTGGGGTTCTGCCGTCTGCCACTACAACAACACAATTGGCGGCGAACGACTTTGCTTTACAGGAGAAGTATCTGGTGGCTCCCGCCATCAAGAAGGGATTGCATGGGGGCGGCTTCGGCCCGCATCCACGCAACGAAATCAAAGGACTCTCAGAGGCCGTAAGCGGCTTTCTCAAACCAGAGGCCATAGCGCCCCGTTGCGCCGAGCCACAGCGCAGAGTCAGGACTGAGCGTGAAAGCTTCGCGCCGAATCCGTTGCGGCGTTCCAGTGAACGCCGTAGACCGACAGCCGCGAGCAAACCGTGGTCGCGGCTCGACCAAGCCTTGCGAGTGGCGGACTTGCTATTGCAGGCCGGTGGCTTCAGCGCCATCGTGTTGGACATGGGCAGCATCGCGCCCGAATTCGCGTTGCGTGTGCCGCTGGCAACCTGGCACCGTTATCGCGTGGCCGCTGAACGAAGCCAGGCAAGCATTGTGCTCCTGACGCAACACGCCTGCGCCAAAAGCAGCGCAGAGCTGGTCTTGCGGTTGCAACCCGGCCATGCCCTCCGTGACGAAACGACCGTGTTGAGTGGGCTTGAATATCGTGCGGAAGTGGCACGCGAACGATTCAAACCCATTTCGAGTAACGTGATTCCCTTGCGAAAGCCGCCGCAACGCGCAAGCGATGCAACGTGGCGCAGCAAGACGGCATGGGCCGGCCCGAGATGAGGAAGCCAGCGGAACTCTATGCCTGTGTCTACGCGAAGGAGTTTCCGGCGCAGGCATTGTTGCGCCTGCGCGTGGAGCTGCGCGACAAACCGTGCGTCGTAATGGAGGGTGAGCCGCCGTTGCAATCTGTGTGTTCGTGCAATGCGAAGGCACGGAAGCTCGGCGCGGCTCAGGGCATGACGCCAGTGGAGATTGATACGCTTCCCTCGGTCGTGGTGTTGGCACGCTCTCGCCCCGAGGAGGAGACGGCGAAGGCTACTCTGCTCGAATGCGCGGGAAACTTCTCGCCGCGTGTCGAAGACCGTAGCAACGACTATGTGTTCGTCTGCGTGGTCGATATTGCAGGAACGGAAACACTGTTTGGTTCACCGGCTATGTTGGCAAAATGCTTACTCGAACGCGTCAGAGCATTGGGTGTCATGGCCTCGGTTGCAGTCAGTGACAACTTCCATACGGCGCTTTGTGTGGCGCGGGCGCGCTCGTCACGCATGGATGTCACCGTGATCGCATCGGGCAATGCGAACAAGGTATTGTCGTCGTTGCCGCTGTCTGTCCTCGATATCTCGGAAGAGCACGCGGAGACGTTTTCACTGTGGGGCGTTCACACCCTGGGGATGTTGGCAGAGCTGCCCGAACCGGCATTGATCTCGCGAATAGGACAGGTGGGCAAACGGCTTCGGCAGTTGGCGCGCGGCGAGATGCCGCACCTGTTCCTGCCCGTGGAACCCAAGTTCGTCCTCGAAGAGCGGATGGAACTCGATACGCCGGTCGAGCTTCTGGAATCGTTGCTCTTCTGCGTCCATGCGATGTTGGAACAACTCATCGTCCGCGCAACCACACGCGTCTTCGCACTCGCCTCGGTCACAACGACGCTGTCGTTGGAGGGGGAAACAACGCACATCCGCACGGTGCGGCCAGCACTGCCTACGAATGACCGCAAGCTCTGGATCAAACTGCTTCAACTCGATCTCGAAGCACACCCGCCGTCAGCGGCCATTATCTCCTTGGCGATTACGGCAGAGCCGGGCAGCACCGGCAAGGTGCAACTTGGTCTGTTCTCGCCACAGCTTCCCGAAGCGGCGCGGCTCGATGTGACACTGGCCCGCATCCGCGCCATCGTCGGGGAGGATTGTGTCGGGCGAGCGGTTCTGAAAGACACGCATCAAGTCGAAGGATTTCGCATGGAGCCCTTCACGGTTCCAGCGGTCTCCATTTCGGAGGCAGAACCGTTTCCGCAGCGTGCCGCGATGCGGCAGCTTCGACCGGCAGAAAGTATCCTCGTTACGCTCCGCGAAAAGCGGCCTGAAAGTTTTTTCTTTCGGCAGAAACGATATAGGGCAGAACACGTCTACGGCCCTTGGCTGACCAGTGGCGACTGGTGGAATCCCATGCTCTGGAGTCTTCAGCAATGGGATCTGATTGCCCATTCGGAAGGTGGCGAACTCTTGTCCTGTTGCCTGACCCACGATCTGACTCAGGGCGGATGGCAGATGGTGGGCCTTTATGACTGAGAGCTACATTGAACTCCACGCAGCAAGCGCCTTTAGTTTTCTCGAAGGCGCATCCCAGCCGGAAGAGCTTATCAAGCGGGCGGTCGAACTGGAGATGCCCGCGATGGCGCTGCTCGATCGCAATGGCGTGTATGGCTCTGCCCAGCTTCACACCAGCGACAGGCGAAACGGTGTACAGGCGCATATCGGAGCGGAGGTTGCCGTATCGAGCTTCGGGCCGCGACTGACGCCGCCTGCATGGCTGCCACACCAACACATCGCAGAACCGGCACGGTTGCCGCTGCTTTGCGAGTCCCTCACTGGCTATCAGAATCTCTGTCAGCTCATCACACGATTCAAGATGCGGGAGAGAACCAAACTCGAAGGCGCGGCGACGTGGGATGACCTGGAGCAATATGCCTCCGGTCTGGTCTGCCTGACAGGAGGCGAGGAAGGACCGTTGGCGGCGGCACTCGTCCACGGCGGCGAGGAAGCTGGCCGCGATACGGTAGAGCGCCTGGTCAGAATCTTTGGCCGCGACAATGTGTACGTCGAAGCCCAGCGTCACTATGAACGCGAGGAAGAGTGGCGCAATCAGGCAGCGATACGCATTGCTCGTTCTCTGAACTTGCCAGTGCTCGCCACCAATGGAGTCCGTTATGCGACGGCATACGACCGCGAAGTGCTGGACCTGTTTACCGCCGTGCGGCATCACACCGAACTCGATCAAGCTGGCCGTCTGCTCGCACTCAACAGCCAACGTCATCTGCGACGCGCGCAATCGATGGCACAGTTATTTCGGGATGTACCCCGCGCCGTCGAAAATACGGTGGAACTTTCCTCGCGGTTGCAATTTCGGCTGGACGATCTCGGTTATGAGTTTCCGCTCTACCCTGTGCCGGACGGCGAGACGATGGACAGTTTTCTCAAGAAGCGTGTCGCGGAAGGTGTCGTGCGCCGTTATGGCCCAAAAAACAATCCGGGCTTATTGGAGAAAGCTAAAAAGCAGGTAGAGCATGAACTCGCACTCATCGCGCGGCTCGGATTCGCCGGATACTTCCTCATCGTTTGGGACATTGTGCAGTTCTGCAAACGCAATGACATTCTGGCTCAGGGCCGTGGAAGCGCGGCCAATTCTGCTGTTTGCTATGCCCTAGAAATTACCGCGATTGATCCGGTCGGCATGGAACTGTTATTCGAGCGTTTCCTGAGTGACGCCAGAGGCAACAGTGAAAAGAAAGAGCCTCCGGACATCGACATTGACCTGCCTTCGGAAGACAAGCGGGAGCAGGCGATTCAATATGTCTATCAGCGATACGGCGAATTGGGAGCGGCGATGACAGCCAATGTCATCACCTATCGCGGTAAGTCGGCGGCGCGCGAAGTCGGCAAGGCTCTGGGGTTCGATCAGGAATCTCTTGGCCGATTGTCGAGCCTGGTCAGTCAATGGGAGTGGCGCGGCAAGACAGATACGATGGCGCACTCGTTTCATCACGCGGGCTTTGACGTGAAACATCCGCGCATCGCGAAATATCTTGAGCTGTGCATGAGGATTCAATCCCTGCCGCGTCATATCGGCCAGCACTCGGGCGGCATGGTCATCTGCCAAAGGCAATTGAACTGTGTCGTTCCGTTGGAACGTGCTTCGATGCCGGGCCGTACCGTCGTGCAGTGGGACAAGGAAGACTGTGCGGATCTCGGCATCATCAAAGTCGATCTGCTCGGCCTCGGCATGATGGCCGTATTGAAAGATTGTCTGGAATTGATACCGCAGCATTATGGCGACAAGGTGGACTTGGCGCAGCTCCCCGAAGATGACGAGGTGTACCGCGTGCTGCAAAAGGCTGACACGGTAGGCATGTTTCAAGTGGAGAGCCGCGCTCAGATGGCCTCCCTGCCTCGAAACTATCCGACGAAGTTTTACGATCTCGTCGTCCAGGTTGCCATCATTCGGCCTGGTCCCATCGTCGGGAAGATGATGCACCCGTACATGCGAAGACGGCAAAAGCGAGAGGAGGTCACTTACCCCCATCCTTCTCTGGAGCCGGTGTTGAAGCGCACGCTAGGCGTGCCGCTGTTCCAGGAGCAGTTGCTTCGCATGGCGATGACAGTTGCGAACTTCTCCGGCGCCGAAGCGGACGAACTGCGCCGCGCTGTCGGAATGCGCCGCTCCTGGGAGCGGATGAAGGATCTCGAAGTAAAGCTCCGGGCCGGAATGACCGTCAATGGCTTCGATATGAAGACGCAGGACAATATCGTGGAGAACATAAGCTCGTTCGCGCTCTATGGCTTTCCAGAGTCGCACGCCGCCAGCTTTGCCTTGATCGCGTATGCCTCTGCGTACTTCAAAGTGAAATACCTCGCGGCGTTCACAGCGGCCATCCTAAATAACCAGCCGATGGGATTCTATTCGGCTGCCGTGCTGGTGAAAGATGCCCAGCGGCATGGTCTGCGGGTGAAGCCGATTGACGTCCAGTTATCTGACTGGCCCTGCACGATTGAGCATGAGACGGATCATTCTTTGTCGCTACGGATGGGGCTCAGATACGCAAAAGGCCTACGCAGGCAGGCGGCGGAGGCGCTGGTAACATCGCGTAACCACGGCGGTTCGTTCCATTCGGCGGAGGACCTGCCACTGCGGGTCCCATTTCTCAACCGAAAAGAACTTACGCTGTTGGCCCGCATCGGTGCGCTGAACAAGCTCGATGCCATCGAGCATCGCCGCGATGCGCTTTGGCAGATGGATCGTGCCGGCAAGATGGAGGGGCCGTTACTGCGGCAAAGCAGCGAATGGTTGCACGAAGATTCCCGGACGTTGCCGCTCCGGCAGATGAGTACGGAAGAGCGGCTTGTCGCCGATTATGCCGGGACGGGCTTAACTGTAGATAGGCATCCGATGCACCATCGCCGTGCAGAACTGCGAAGCCTGGGAGTTTTGTCGGCGCAAGAACTGAAGGTGTGCCGAGACGGCCAGTTTGTGCGGGCGGCGGGCTGCATCATCGCCCGACAGCGTCCCGGTACAGCAAAGGGATTCATCTTTCTCTCGATGGAAGATGAGACGGGCATCGCCAATGTGGTCATCACCCCGGACCTTTATGAAGATGAAGAGAACCGCAAACTGATAACGCGAAGCAAATTCTTGATGGTGGAAGGCCCCTTGCAAAATCAGGACGGAGTGATTCATGTAAAGGCGGTCCGGCTTCTGGCGCTTTCAGACGGCGCATTGGAATTGAGTTCGCATGACTTTCACTAACCCTGCGGGGAATGGGTTAAGTGATATGAGCTTGGCCGATCCTTCCGGGTCTAAAGTGACGAGAGGAGCGTTTACAAGGACTTATTTCATCGGAACTTGAGAGTTTGCCGTTTCGAACTGTCTGGATCGGGCCAGTCTCCCTGACTTGCGTCAAACGCGTTTCGTGATCGTATACTTGCCTTCCATTTGAAATTAGTGAATTGGGGGGCGGCGATCTCGCTGCTCTGTCGTGTGTCTATCGTCATAGGCAGATACAGATGAAGCTGAAAGCTTCTGAAGGAGAGTTCGATCGTGGGTGAGAAGCTTAGAAAGAGGCAGAGATTTTTCCAAGAGAATCCGACATGCTGCTTTTGCGGTGGGGTCAACGCAGCTACAACTGTCGATCATGTGCCGCCACGAGCATGTTTCCCTAAAGACCTGATGCCGGAAGACTTTGAGTTTCCGGCGTGTAAAGAATGCAACAACGGAACGTCAAAGCAGGACACCATTTTTGGCTTTTGTGCAATGTTGATGGACTTCAACGAAGCCAATCGAACGCCTGCTGATATTGCGCGGTTCAAGCAACACCAAGCTCAAATTGAAATGCGTTGGCCTGAGGCGTTGCCCGATCCAGCAAGCGGGCAGCCGATATTCCGCGCGGGTCATATCATTACGCCTTCTCCGGTCGCAATCTCCGTGGAAACAACGCCTGCCATGAAAGAAGCCATGGAAGTTATTGGAGAGAAGCTAGCGCACGGTCTTTACTATCGCGAAATGAAACGGATCATGCAGCCAACCGATAGGTTCTTCACGGTTATCCATCAGATTCAACGGGCCAGGACAGAAAACCTAACGGATTACTTCAAACGGGTGCTACCCGATTTAAAGATGGGTGACCGTCCGAATATAAAAGACTATGGCAATCGGTTCGCATACAAATCTGGCTGTAAACCGGATGACGACCTATTTGTATTCGCTGCGCAATTTGGGTTCGGACTGTTGTGCTGGGGTATGGTCCTTGGACCACGCATGGAGCTGAGTGAATCAAACGACGCTTTGATCGGTATGAACTGGCGCAAAGGCGGGAATGGTCTAGGGAACCGAAACACGCCGTAGCGTGATGCGGAGAGCAACCCAGTAATCTTCGGTGCAAGCCGATACGGAAGGACCCGATACAAGCTCCGAAACGCGTAACAAAGGTTCCAGATTAGGAAAAAGTGGTGGCAGGGCGAATGCAGCGCCACACACCCAAAGTTAGAGCGTCGTATCGATTGAAAAACGTCTGGCAGTCAAATATATGGACTATTTGATTAACATCGTTTAGCAGAACTTCGCCTTGACCAAGCATCCCGCCTCTTTGCGCTCCGCAATATGCGGCGATGAGGCCAAATATATGGGTTTCTGCGTAATCAGCAAATCTGAGACGAAACGCGGGAGACTGAACATAATAGCGGCAAGGGTTATTCGGATCGAATTCAACTGTTCGTCGCGCCACATGGGGATGTCCAGATACAAGGGCGAACATAGGGATATTTCTGTGAGCTTCCTCTACAAACCTCCACAAGGTGGACGTAGAGGTGTTGCCAAAACCTGAGGCCAACTTCTTCACGTTATCGATAGTCGGAAGATGATCTAGAGCTTCTGTCCGGAAGCGTGGTCCCAGGAAAAGAAGCCTACCAGCAGCATAGTTGGCTTCAGCTTCCATCTGTTCATGGCACAGAGGGAGCAAAGTCTGTTTATCATCTCCCAACATCATGCCATCATGCCACGGGATGACGCTGTGGCCAATCTCGTGCGCCTCGCTCCAACGGTGCTTCAATTCGGGAAGGGCCTGATCGAGCAAGATGCGTTTTTGATCAGGAAGATAAAGCGCCTTTAAGCTGAACTTTTGAATAGCTTCTCGAAGAAGTGAAGGTCTCTTCAAAACCTGGACCCCCGCTATTTTCAACTTGCTGACAGTTTCTCTGAGAACGCCATCATCTTCGCTGTTGTAAAAATTGCGATCGAGGCGCAACAGTTCCCGAACGACCCGAAGATCCAGTGGTGGCTCGGGATTGCCCAAGCCACGCAGGACCTTATCAATCTGTTGATCGACGTCAGCTGTTGTTCGTGCTCGCAGTGTCGGATTGATCACTTGCTGATTCTATGGTGGCGCGACTCAAAACCGACACAAATTGTTCCAAGGCCAGATGTTCTGATTGGGACAGTTTCTCGACAGATTGAGACCGAGCGGCGAAACGCACTGTTTCTTGACGTAAGTTTGGATCTCTGGGGACCGTCAAGCCAGAAACCTGCATGAGATTTATTTGGGGAATTTCGAATACTTTTGCAAGTTGATAGACAGCTCTAGGCTCGGGCGGCACAGCCAGATCATCTTCGATCAGCAGAACATCGCCTATGTCCAAATCAGCTTCGGATGCTAGTTCTTCTACCGTCCAGCCTTTTCTACGACGCATTAGCTCGATCAATTTTCCGAACGCAACCCTAGTTTGTTCGCGTTCGACTAGCTGAGGTCGAGACGTATCGGCAAATTGAGGGTCGAGAGCTAATGAGCCGGCTCCGATGTAATGTCCTTCTTCTCGCTGCGCTCGCGTCTTCCACCAAGTTTCATCACGATGTGTAGCCATGAAGGTCCCCCTTATCCAAGAAATGCTGTTGCTTGTTCAGATGTCATTTCGAAGTACCGCAGGTTGTCGTAATTTTCGTCTATCCCGAGATCGGACATGCCGCAGGCATCCCGATAAAAAGACTCAGCCTGGGTCAGTGAGTGAAGACCAATTCGGCCATGGAAACCTTCTTCTAGGCTCAAATCGACAGCCGCGGTGAGCAGGGCAGTTCCCACACCTCGGTATCGTGGCTTTGCGAATTCGGCGCGGTTCCACGGCGCGACTTCGAGGTATTCCACGTAAACCAGAGGTTTCCCAATTTGTGTCGCTTGGCGGCCGCTGTGATTCAAATCGACGCGCATCAATCCTTGCGTAACCCCTTGCGAGGTAATTGCAAAACCCCGAAACGCCAAGAGCCCTACGACCTGCTTGGTCTTGGATTCCCAATTCCAATGAGTTGTTTGTGGCCAGCGTGCCCGTGGAACGCCAATGACCCGCAACCGCGCCAACGTCTCTTCTAAGGCAGGACGCCAATAATCGTGCCAATCGGAGATTTGCTGTTCTCCAATCTGTGTCACGAGGGTTGCTGGAACCCCATCTCCGGACAATGCGTCCGTGAGGAATACTGGCAAACCACCTTGATTCATAGAAGCATCAGCTCAGACTTGTCATTTTGCGCGGAATCTTCAATGAAAAGCTTGTGCCCAAGGTCGAGTCTCGCTTCGATGGTCTGGTAAAGCCGGAGGGCCTGTCGAAGAACGGCTGTCTTGGACAGATCCTTTTTGACCGAGAGCTCGTCGAGAGTCTGCATTTCGGCTTCGGAAAGATTCAAAGTCATTGTCTTTTTTTCCTGCATAAGAACTCCAAGCGAGCGACTTGTACAGATTATGCACGTTCTTTCCATATTTTGTCCAGTTGTGATATACATTTGTTAGCTACTTTTTAGCTTCTTTTCAATCAAAGGACTCAGCCATGGCACGATCTCATGTATCCCACGCAGAAATCGCTCAGTTCGCAGACGAGCGGGTGAATCTCAAACGCGACGACGCAACCGAACTCCGCCGGCAAGCAAACATGTTGCGAGATCGTCTCGAAACGTACCTAGCCGACCATCCTGACTTTGAACTGCGCAAGATGCTTCTCTCGGGGAGTCTTGCGAAGGGTACCGCTCTGAAGTCGGTTAGTGACATTGACGTCGCCTGCTACATCAGTTGCGGTGAAGCTCCGCACAAGGTGTCTGAACTGATTCCCTGGCTTGCCTCGAAGCTCGAAAAGGCCTTCCCGAACTTCAAACCAGAACAAGTGACTCGAAAGACTTACTCGGTCGGCGTGAAGTTTATGACGACGGGCAATGAGGTGGACATCGTTCCGATTCTTTACTCGGGCGATCCTGAGTGGCGTGGATCGTTGATCTCGAAAGATACCGGCGAAGAGCTCATGACGAGTGTGCCACTTCACCTGCAGTTCATTCGGAAGCGAAAAGATGCGAACAAAACGCACTTCGCGCAAGTCGTGCGTCTAGTGAAGTACTGGGCCAACCTCCAAAAACAGAACGACGACTTCCGCTTCAAATCTTTCATGACTGAACTGATCGTGGCACATCTCGCTGACTCCGGCACCGCGTTGAACGATTATCCGGAGGCATTAGCCGCTTTCTTCAATTTCCTTGCATCGGACGGTTTTCGAACCACAATCGCGTTCGCGGACTATTACAAGCCCTCTGACTGCAAGACCAGTTCGGAGCCGATCCGCATTTGGGACCCGGTCAACTGTCAAAACAACGTTGCCAAACTCTACACCGACAAGAACCGCGATCTCGTGATTGAGGCCGCCCTCGATGCTGGCGATGCCATCGACGCGGCACTGCGGGCAACAACCAAGGCGGAGACCGTTCGGTATTGGCAAAAGGTCTTTGGGCCAGCTTTCAGCGCATAGGAGGAATGATGAGCACCAGTTATTCGATCAGTGATTCAGAATCTTTTAGCGTGACGCACGCTCGGAAGATCGCTTCCAAAGTAGCGACCGACTTGAAACGGCTCCAGCGCCTGTATGCCCGGCCCCTTGACCCGACGGACCAGCGCATAGATGAATTCGAACATGAGCTGACGCATTTGCTCAAACACGATGTCGTCGGTTCTGTCGTATACGGCTACCAGCGTAATGGTCAATGGACCAAAGCCTGTGTTCGCTATACCGCTTTGCCTGGCGGTCAACTCCAAGCCGACGATGATCCTGGCAAAATCGTCCCCGGACACGACATCGCAGGGGCAACATTTACTTCGTCTCTTACTTACAACTCGAACTGGTCGACTCTTGGTGCAACAAAGCAAGCTGAGATCGAGCGCACGAGTCCGCTTCAACGCACCTCTGGCAGCGCACCGCCTCTCGAAAAAGGATACTGGGACAAGGATCTCTCCTATTCCGCCGGCGGTCGCGGAGTCGTGCGCAGCACCGTGAAAGGTTAAGACAATGGCACACACCGATTTGGATTCGCTCTTCAACCGACGACTGGACTTTCCTGACCTCTCAGCAGCGAAGCGTCTGCATCGTTTGGTAGGGCTGGACGACGTAAAGACTCGCCTAACCAAAACCTTGGGCGTGTTGGTCAATCATCACGGCCCGCAGAACTGGGCGAAGAAGCATCACCCAGGCGCCGAAGTTCTCCTCGACTATCTGGGCCGTCGCCCACCGCTGGTAATTTTTGCCGGCGATGTCGGTACAGGAAAGACCGAACTTGCAGAAGTTATCGGTGATGCTGTTGCTCGGCAGGAAGACATCCCGATTACGCTCTTTCCTCTCAGTCTCTCAACGCGCGGAAGTGGAAGGGTTGGGGAGATGACGCAACTGCTGACCGAAGCCTTTGAAGTCGTGGCGCAGCACGCGACCCGACTAAGAGGAAAGGCTTCTGCAAAAGCGGGCGGAGCCGTCATCATGTTGATCGACGAAGGTGATGCTCTCACTCAAAGCCGAGAAGCGACACAAATGCACCACGAAGACCGGGCGGGAGTGAACGCGTTTATCCGCGGCGTCGATCGCCTGGCCGAGCAACACTTACCGGTCGTGGTCATCCTCTGCACGAACCGACTCTCATCCATAGATCCGGCAGTCCAGCGGCGAGCGGCAGACATCTTCCGTTTCGCTCGGCCTAACGATGCTCAACGTCGCGCTGTTCTCGAAACACCGCTAACGGAAGCCGGATTCTCAGCGACGGAAATTAGCAAGATCGTCAAGCTGACTGGGGCTACGGAGGCACCCTCCGTAGGATTCACCTTTTCGGACTTGACCCAACGGCTTTTGCCTACGCTTGTCCTCGACGCATATCCCGATAAAGGCGTTTCTTTCCACCGTGCGGTCGAATTGCTCGGAACGATCACGGCCACCCCACAGTTCGTTGAAAAGTAGGAACGCTCTATGACGCAAGCTATAGCCATCCGGAGAGACGGGGATCGCTTTCAGGCACGCCTGTTCTGGAAAAAGGCTGCTCGAATGTTGATCGTGAACTCGAACATTGCTCGCGTCGGATTCGAGGTCGGTCCTAAGAGTTTCGACGATCTTTGGATCGACTATCTCGGATATGGCGGACCGAAAGACTACGAAGGACTTCCGATCGCACGGGATCATTATCAGTGCAAGTGGCATGTGACCTTGGGGCATTACGGCTATCGCGACCTGATTTTACCGGAGTTCATAAACGCCGAAACCCATTCTTTGCTTCAGCGGGCGCGACAAGCGCAGCTTCTACATGCGCCTCAAGGAACAGGCTGTAGATTCCACCTCTACACCAACTGGAGAATCGATCACGAAGATCCCCTGCGCGAGATGATTCATCGACGTGCGAACAATTTGCGACTTGATCGCCTGTACGCTGGTGCAACGGCAAAAAGTGCTTCTGGCCTCTTGCGGAAAATTTGGCGTGAACATCTGCAAATTCCTGATGAAGCTCTACGGGTTTTAGCACGTACTTTGGCATTTAGCGAGACTACTGAGTCGCTAGAGGAAACTCGCGAGAGTTTGAACGATTTGTTCGCCATTGCAGGACTAAAACAGGTTCCCTCAAATGAGAGCGCCTTCCTCTATGACGAGGTGGTATTTCAATGGATGGCTCAGGGGAGAACACAGTTCGATCGCTCCTCCTTCTACGCGGCATGCAAGGATGAAGGACTCCTCGACAGCGGCTCGCCAAATCCGATTGTGTTTGGTGTCAAGTCATTCGAACATCCAACTGATCCGCTGGAAGAACGCTGTACCGCTGTCCTTAATTTGCTACCAAAGTTTTATGATCGGCAAATTCGACCTGAAGCCGACTGGACTACGCATCTCTATCCGGAACTTCGAGCGTTCTTGCTTGAAGCTGCGAAGGCTTCCCCCGGTCTTCGTCTCGCGCTCGATGCTCATCTGACATTGGCGGTTGCGGCGGGAAGCATCTTGAATGTAAAGAGTGGTCGGCACATCGAGATTGAGCAGCGGACCAACGGTCGCCGCATCTGGTCGGCGGACGATGTGAAGCCGCAACTTGAATGGGATGTTTTCGCCTTCACCTCGGGCGAGGTCATCCCAGACGCAGCCGACTTGGTTGTTACGGTCGGACTCACGCACGATCCGTTGCCAATGGTCAAGCCATACATCGCGAAATATGAGATTGCGCCATATACAACCCTCTCCGCACTTCCGTCCGCCGGTCCTGGCTCGACGAGCGTTCGTTCTGGTAGTCATGCTGTACAACTCGCCGAGCAATTGGTTGGCAAAATTGCCGAGTATCGAGCACAGATTGGATTCGACGGAATCATTCACATTTTCTTGGCTGTGCCGAACGCTTTCGCCTTTTTCCTCGGTCAAAGAATTAGCCGGTTAGGCAGAGTGAAGTTGTACGAATATGATTTCGAAGGTCAGCATGGCGGTTCATATGACCTTTCGTTAGAACTGCCTGTCACGATGGGAGCCCGCGATCCACAGCAAAGGTGAGCTCGCCACAGCGAACTGATGCACTTTCAATCACGGGTTCCGAGGATGATTTAGACCCCAATATTCGATGTCATCTCGATGGCGGATGTCTTACTGACATCGTGGCTGAGGCTAGCTGTCAGAGAGGGTGCGGAATCAGTGAAGATGTGAGCATCCGCAGCTGCCCTCGATACCGATACGTAGGCAAAGCGGCTGCTTATCAAGTCGGGATGCGTCGTTGTGTCGATATTGACGAGAACACGGTCAGCAGTGAGTCCCTGGGAACTGTGCGATGTGACGGCATAGCCGTGATCGAAATGCCGCATCTGTTCGGGATCGAAGCTCACGATTTTGTCGTTGTCCATACGAACGGTTAACTGGCTGCCCTTCGCAATTTGTGCCACGGTACCGAGGTCGCGATTGGCAATGCCCAGCTCTCGATAGGGAGCCGTAAAACCCAGCCGGTCGCCCAAGGCAAACTCCCGTTCGATCTCGCGGTAGGCGCTAATGCCATGCAAGCGCGCGGGATTGTAGGTGACGTGTTCACCGTCGGCCTTACGTACGGTAAGCAGATTGTCTTGCGGGTTGACGGTTATCACCGTCGCATAGGTCTGTTTCTCGATGCCAAGGTCTTTGCTGCCGCGCTGATAACGCAGCACGTCGCCCACGTCATAGCGGGCGGCCCAGGTACGATCCGCGCCGGTCATGTCCGAGCGCGGGGCCAACACACGGAAGGCGTGGCTGTCAGTATGCACCACGCCGAGAGTTTGTAACTCGGCGCGGACGGCCTGATTGATCGCACGGCGCGAGGCATTGTCCGGGGAGACGATGATCGTGTTATCGGGGCTGGCGGCATAGCTCCGAGCGATGGCAGCGATGCGCTTTTGCGGGTCGGTAATCTCCGTCACCCGGCCCTGTTGCTCCAACAGTGCGACGCCTTGGGCGATTTCGCCGCGCGATAGATGCTCCACGGCTCTCAGCAATTCGGGATCTTTCTGACGAATAATCTGGTCCAGTTCGGCGGTCTGCATCCCGGCCTGCACCAACTGCTCGAAGGGTTTGCCGGCATCCACGCCCTGATGCTGGCGGGTATCGCCGATGAGCAACACGCGGTCGTCGGAGCCAATCTTCCGGAGAAAGTCGCGCATCTGCCTGGTACTGGCGAGGCTGGATTCATCGACCATGTAGAGATGACGGTTATTGTCCGGCTGGACGTAGCGGGCGAGGAAGCCCTGCAAGGTGTCAGCGGAGACGCCGACATCGCGGAGCTGCTGGGCGGCGCGGGAGGTCGGCGCGAAACCTTTGACGATCAAACCACGCTGCTCCACGCCTTCGCGGACACTTTCTAAAAGCGTGGACTTGCCTCCGCCAGCCCTCCCTTGCAGCCCTTGGACGATGTCGCGAGAAGTTAAAATCTGCTCGATGGCGCGGCGCTGGGCATCGTTGAGCAGCTTCCGCGATTCGGTAAGGCGCACGGCATTTTGAATGGACATCATGGGTTCGGCTCGCCCCTGCCCCTGCTGCATTCGGCGTATGACTTCTCTTTCTGTCTGGACGGTTTCCGGGGTGGTAAACGAGCGCCCGGAGTCATGCTTCTGACCGGGCACAAGACGGAACTCGCCGGAAGCCACACGAGCATCGAAGCTGGCGCGTACCTCCGCATAGGTGGTTTCGCTCATGCCCCGGCGCAAGGCATCGCGGAAGAGGTCGCGTTCGTCGGTCACGGCCTCGCGCTCGAAGCTGCGTTCGCGGGCGAAGGTGACAGCCTCGCGGGCCACACGCTGCATCGTCTCCGGCTCACGTTCGGCGACCTTTCCCCGACTCCGTTCTACGGCGTCGGCCACTACTTTGTCGGGCTGATTGCCGAACTGTGCGGCGAGGTTCCGATGCGCGGCCATGATCTCCTCGGGAGTCTGAGTCAGCTTTTCCCCGCGCGTGGCATGGGCGGCAATCTCCTCCGCTTTCGGGCCGGAGACGCCATGCGTTCGCAGGTGTTCCCGTATCTGCTCACTGCGTTCGCTGTTGGCGTCCAGATATTCCACCGAATAGCCTTTGATCTCAGGAGCCCCGCTTCTGCCTGCCTCTATTTCGTAGCCCAACTGGCGCAGCCGGAAGGTCAGCTCCGATTGATATACGGCGGTAGCGAACTGCTGGGTGTCGAAGTAGCCACGCTCTTGCAGAGCGCGGGTTTGTCCGTTCTCGCGCTCGGTGACATTGAAGATGACGGCGTGGGTGTGGAGCTGCGGCGCGGCGTAGCCGTCCACCGGACGCGAAAGGTCATGCTCGAACTTTGCGGCGATGAATTGCCCGGTGGTCTCTGCGGGACGATTGCCGCCGATGCGGGCCTGGGTATACCGCTCCAGCTCTGTCAGCGCAATGGTCACGGCCTCGCCGTGTGCCGCGCGAATGCGGTCGTCGCCGCCCACCAGGGCGGTCAACGAGACTGACTTCGGCGGAGAAAAGGTCGCATCCCAACCGGCGCGATGCTGGACTGACTTGACCATTTCGCCATCCGCATTCGCGTACTCGAACGGCTGGCGATGCAATACAAGCTGTTCCCCGGTGCGGGGGTGTTGCCCTTCGGAGAGACGGCTGAACTCGTCGGCTCCGACCGTACCGGAGAGTCCAAACTTCTCGGCAAGCTGCCCTTGCCAATGCCCTTGTACCTGCTGCCCCTGACTCCAATAGCTCTGGTCGGGCGAGGTGAACTCGCGCTTGTGGTAGTCCTGGAGTTTGGTCGCGGAGATCGCTTTCGAGATACGCACCATCGGTCAGTCCCCCAGGGAGAATCCGGCCTGCACGGATTCTCCGTCGTCTTCGACAGACACGGACTGCGGCGGTTTCTTCGTCAGCGTTTTGGGGTCGAAGGTGAGGTCGTCATCTTCCAAAGGACGCGGGAGAAAAGCGGGCTGGGTAGCCGGAATATCGTTGTAGGCGAAGCTGAAGCGGGCGACCTCGTTGCCATGTTTTAAGAAAGCGTGGAGGTCCGGCAGTCCGGAGATTTCAGAGTCCATCACCAGCGGCTCGATCTGGCGTTCAACGCTGAAATTATTCCCAGCCCTTAAGCCGGTGGAGTGTGTCTCCCGCAGCCTCTCGATCTCGACCTTGCCGATGGCGTTCGACACCCACTCGGCGGCCTTGGGCTCCGTGATACGCAGGAAGATTTTTGTCTTCGGCTGCGAAAGCATCACCTCGGCCATGTGGCCGTAGATGAACTCAAGCTGCGCCTTGCCCTGGAATCCCAGCACAAGCGGATTTTTCGACTTCCTTTGCTCGGTGATCGCAGTATGGAGCTGGGGCAGGCGTTGCAGGCTGGCTAGCTCGTCCAAGACAAACCACACCGGATGCTGGCTCTCTCGTGGCTCATTTAGGAGGCGCAATACGAGCAGGTCAATCCACAGGCTATGCAGCGGACGGAGAGCTTCGCGCTCGCTGGGTTTCGACGTAAGGAAGATCCAACCCTTGCGCGTCTCGGCCCATTGGGTCGCGTTCCAGTGATGCTCGGTTCTATCTTTTCGGGGCAGCATCCGTAGACTGTCGGCGATCAACCCAAGCGAGGCGAGAACGCCGTTGCGCTGCTGCTGGGCGCCCTTCGCAATCATCATCGCCATCTCCGTGTTTTGCACGCGGCGGTCGATCTCATCGGGGTTCGCCATCCACTCGACCAACTCCTGGGGTGTGGGGCCGAAGGTCAGAAGATGGGCGAAGATTTTCTGCGGCGTCTCGGTGAAAAACTCACCTTTCTTATCGGTCGTCGGCTGGTATAAGGACGCGGCGATCGTCTTGGCCTCGGCACGGCGGCGCAGCTCCTCGGACGGCCCCCAATAGGGGCAACGGGCATCGAGCGGATTCAGAACGATGTCACCGCGATCCTTATCGTAGAACCGCTGTATGTACTCACACGCCGGGTCGTACACGATGGCGGAATGGCCGCGTTCTTGGATTTGCAAGAGGAGCTGCATGATGAGCCTGGACTTCCCGGTTCCCGAGTCGCCCATCAGCTCAATATGCTGTCCTTCGGCCCGTTGCGGTATCCGCATGAGCTGTTTGAACTCGACGGTTTGGAAGCCGACGCCATCCCCCTTGACGGCGTGATTGAAGCCTTTCGGCGAAACCAATACCGGCCCTTTGAGCAGGCGACCGTATTTCATCTCTTTCAACCGCTCCACGTCCTTGCGCGTAGCGACGACAAGCAATCCGAGGAATGAAACGAGGCCGGCGAGAAGCGGCCAGCGCAGGACGCCGACGAGGCTGTGGCCGTCGTAGACGAAGCGCCGCAGGTAGTCATGGAGCGGCCCATTGCGGTAGGTGGCTTTCGGGCCGGGATACAGGTAGACCAGGCCGGAGGCACGCGCCGAATCCGAGAGCACGAGCGGCAAGGGCTGCCGATTGGGCTGCGGCGTGGAGCCTTTCTCCACGTCCGTTTCGATAGCGGGCCGGGAGTGCAGATGTGCGTCCGCGACATTGAGAAGCTGGTACGTGTCCGCCTTGCGCACGATGCCGACGACACCCGTCCGTAAATACAGAGGCAGATACCAACGCTGCAACGGCGTCATCAGAAACCCGATGTATAGGCCGATGAAAAGGCCGGTCAGGATCACTGCGGCGAAGGCGGCTCCGAAGCTATATACCGGAGCGTGCGGCGGGCGGACGATGGTCTCTTTGCGTCCCCATTGTGTCGTGTTCATAGCTGTTCCGTACTCCCTTCCGCATAGCTGGCGAGCATGTCTGCCGCCGCTTTGCGCTTGTTGGTTTTCACGTACCGGAGCATCTCCTTGAACTGCTCCGGCGTCATCTTTTCGCCGCGCAATAGCGGCTCCAATGTGTTGACGAGCAGGAGCCGAAGCGCCTGGACCTCGGCAAATACGGCGACGTTCTCCTTGTCTTGCTGCTGCTGCCGGCCAGCGGCAAGCAAAGATTCCCGCGCCCATTCCCCTAAGAGTTGGCCGCGCTCTGACGCCTTCTTTTCGAGCGCCTTCGCCTCTGCATCGGTGAACTTGCCGCTGACCGTGTGCGTGCGCACAATACTGCGGCGGCGACCGCGACTGACGGCTTGGTCCTGCTCTGTCATCCTGTAGACCTCCATAGCGCCAACTGGCGCTGCGTTCTTGTAAGTGGTCGTTCTGGTGGGTTTACCGAACCGGCGCTAACTGGCACCAGTTAGCGCCAAGCAGCACCCTACGAGGGATGGAGTATCTACATCCTTCCGGTGCGCAGCACCGCAGTGGCCCTGCCCCGGAATCTGATGGAAGCTCATGCCTTCAACCCGGCCACGGATGCTGCTGGCTGTATGCCGTTGGTCGCGCCGTTCGCAGGCTTCTTGGCGGGCGGCTCCGCTGCATCATTCACGGGCGCTTTGCGGATGCGAAGCGTCGATGCGACTTCCTTTGCCTGCGGTGTCTTCTGGAAGTCGCGGAAACCGGGGTCTTTGGCGAAGACGTATTGCAACGCCTTCTCCACGACATCATCGGCGGTGGCATGGATGTACGCGGCATACTGATCGACTTGCACAGCAGTCGTATCCGACAGCCGGACGGAGGCGCTGACTTGTTTGGTCTGGATGACTTCGAGTAACGGCATAGTGATTCTCCTTTAAGTGATGGGTTCAAGCGATCTTCTTACGGGTAATCATGCGAGCCGCTGTGGTGGCGATCTCCCGCGCACGAGCGGAGCAAAGTGCGGCGGGAAGCTCGAAGCGGCGGCGGACTTCAAGCATGGTGATTACGTCGTCGATGGGTGCGCCTTCGAGCAGCCAGAGGCGGGCCGATGCCATGTCCACGGTGCGCTGCGCGTAGTACAGCGGATTGGGCTTGTCGGCGCGGCGCGAAGCGAGCGCATGCGTCAGCTTCGCCGCATCTTTACCGTGGGTGAGCTCGTCCATAACCCACGCCCAATCCTGTTCCGAATGGGTATGCTTTCCGGGCTGCATTTGCCGTGCGATTCCGCGCAGCCGGAGCATGGCATTGTCGAGATGGAAGTCACCCGGATTCCATATCGAATCGCAGGGGTATTCGACCGCGACCGGATGGGCGGGCGAATACTTGCGATTCAGGAATCCCGGCAGGCGGAGGACGCGGTTGCAATCGGTGCAAGCGGGATCGCCGCCGAAGGCAATGGCGAGCAGCTTGAGCATGGTTTCCTGACAATCGAAGTCGAAGCCATCGACTCGCCAAAGCGCCTGATACTTGCCCGGCGAGGTGGACAGGATTGCGGACGGGACGGGCACGGCATCGGAAGCGCATAGCGCGGCGATGCGGGAATCCCCATCACTGTCGATGTCTATATATAGATGGCGCACCGATGCGATGCTCTCTTTGGTGCGACGACGGCTGCCGGAGCGGAGCGGATTGGCAGCCACGTAGATGTTCGCGCCGGAGTGGTTCTCGTGGGCCAGCCACCGCAGATAAGCGGGCACAATCGCCTGTTCCAGCCGAACGATCCGCTGGGCGGGACGTTCGGCGCTTTCGCTGCGTAGCAGGAAAGCAATGGTCTCCCCCGGAGCGAAGCAACGGGTAAGAAAGTCTGTGGCGGTTTGGCTCATGGGGAACACCTCGGAAGCGATGCGATGCTGCGGCCTTTAGCGTGCGCAAAGCCCGGCTTTCGCCGGGCTCGCCTGGTAGCGAAGACATGCCCTAGAAGGGAATGTCATCGGACTGGTCTGGACCGCTCTCCAGGTCTTCCGGGGCCGCCTTCTCGGCCCGGTCGAGTTTGAGGATGGAGGAGACCCGGATGCTGTCGGTGCGGACTGGCTTCTTCGCGTTCTTGGGCGTGTACTCGGAGTGGCGAATCTCGCCTTCGATGTACAGGTGCGCGCCCTTCTTGAGCGTGGCGGCAAACTCGCCGAGCTTGCCGAAGACGATGCAGCGGTGCCACTCGGTGAACTGCTTGTACTCGCCGCTCTCTTTGTCCTTGTAGCGGATCGAGGTGGCGAGGGAGATGGTGGTGAACTTGTTGTCGTTCTTGCCGGTGCGGACTTCGGCATCGTTGCCGAGGAAGCCCATGAGTTCTGCTTTGTTCTTGTACATGGTCGTGTCTCCGTTTTGAATTCCCGTTCTTGCTCGGGTCACACTTGGCAAAGCCAGCGAGTGGGCCCGGCTCCCAAGCGCCAAGGAGTGCTTTCTTGGTGGGGCCCGGAAGAAGTTTGTGCGGCGTTCCTGGCCGCGTTTACAAACTTGTTTTGGGAGGAACCGAGACCCCGCAGGGGCGCTGCAAGCGAAGCAGAACGACGCCGAGCCGCAGGGCGCCGGTTTGGCCCCGAAGCAGTGACCGAGCATGACGAGGAATTGATGTGGAGAGACACGCCTCAAGGGCAAAGCTCTCGATGGGTTTCCCGACGATGCCATGACCCGGCAAAGCAAGCTCCATCTCCCCGCCTGATCCGCACGAAAGAAGAGCGGCAAAGCATCACCGATGGCACTGCGATTCCTGCCGCAATCTTCACGCTCAAGAGCGCACCATTCCAGCGAAGGTCTCGACATTCGATGCCCGGTAAGACGATGGGCTACAACGAATCCGGTTTCCATCCTTCACCTCATAGGCCGGGCGCTAGGCCGCCTCGGCGGGAGCACGGTAGATTTCTTCAGTCTGGAAGGACTGATCGGCATGAGCATAGCCCGTGACGGCAATCAACTCGCGCACACGGCGTCGGCCCGCAGCATCGCGCTCGCAGTACAGAACGAAGTCGATGGCCTCTGCCGTCTCGGAACGCACGAAGGCGTGATTGAGATTTGGCCTCGCACTCAGGGCCAAATCGGACAGCCGATTCAAAGCGTCCCACGCCGATTTTGCGTGGATGGTCGAGAGCGTTCCGCCGTGCCCTGTATTCATGGCTTGCAACAGGTCGTAGCCGCACTCATCGCGTATTTCGCCCATGATGATGCGGTCGGGACGGTGCCGCAAAGCAGCGGCCAATAACTGGCTGGGAGTCACGGCAACCTGGCCGGGAATCGCTTCGACAGCCTCCCAGCGAACGGCATTGGGGTGTGCGATCTTCAGCTCGGCAGGTTGTTCAATGACAATCAGCCGCTCGTTGTGGGGAACATGGTCAAGCAGCGATTTCATCAAAGTTGTCTTCCCACTGCCAGTTCCACCGCTGATAATCCCGTTCTTTTTCGCGTTGACAAAGCCGACAACCGTATCCCGAACGTGCTCCGGCAAACTGCCGGAGGCAATCAGCTCATCGCTGGTGTACCAGCGATTGAATTTGCGGATGGTCAGTGTCGGCCCGTGGATCGAAGACGGAGCGCCGACGACGGCGACGCGGGAGCCGTCCGGCAGGCGCGTATTCAGGATGGGATTTTGGCTGGTAAGGTCTTGGCCCAGGATGCGGGCGACGCGCTCTATCGCAGCCTGTAAGCGGTCATTCGTGTAAGGGGTTGTGAGCGGTATATGCTGCACAACCCCTCCACGATCTGCGTAGACTCCCGTGGTTCCATTAATCATCAGGTCAGAGATGGACGGGTCTAGCAGAAGCTCGCGTAGCTCCTCGGGAAAGAACGGAAGAATCAGCTTGTAACTCACCGCGATGCTCCTGCGGCTGGCGTCGCCGGAGACGCGGTTGCAGCCCCCGGCGCAATCGGGTCTACCGACAGCCGGTTTTCATGGAACTCGGTGATGGTCAACCCCAGCGGATTGATCGTCTCAAACTGCGGGAAGATGCGGGCTTGGTCGCTCACCTGTTTGGGATTCAGGTAGTACGTCACACTGATACCCCAATGTTCTATGCGAGGCTCGTGAGAGGTGCGCGGTGAGTACAGCTTGTCGATGGCTACAAGGGCCGTACCACGCGCCATCACCGCACCCTGCACCGTTTCCACCGACATAGACGTGATGGTGACGTTCTTCACCTCCACATCGCTCTGTTCGATCTGGCCGCCGATGACCTGTGAGACAAGGTGATTCGCATTGTCTTCGGTCATCAGTTGTGAGGACAGAGCTTGCGACAGGAAGTAGTAGTTGAGCGGGTACTTCTTGGCGATGGTGTCTCGGCTGATGGTGTAGCGGTAATTGGCCCAATCCGTGAGGTACGTCCGTACTTCACCTTCGCGGGGACTGTAGTTGAGGTCGCTGTACTGGATCGCCTGGGCACGGCTCACATCGTCAATGCGAACATAGCGGTTAATGACGGGGCGAAGGGCCAGCGCGACATTCGACCCCATGGAGCCGCATAGTAGAACCGTTTCACAGAGGATGATGAGCCGGTATGCCTTGCGTTCGGCATAGTGAGACGCATACACCTCATTGCCGATCTCATCGGCAAGCACGGCCTGCTTCGGCGTGAGCGGAGCTTCAACGGTTGGAGTGTGTGTGGACATGGGGAGTATGAACCCTTTCTGGAAGCGTGAGGAAGAGGTTGAGCGTATAGAGAAAGACAGCGACCACAAGCACGAAGAAGAGCAGCTTAATGACGGTGAACACCCACTGCGGCAAACGTATCCGTCGTCCTTCACTCCTGAGAAACAGCCAAAAGAAGAGATTGTTCATAGCGTCACGATTTTCCTTTCTTGGCGATGAGCATTGCGCCACCGACCACAGCACTCGACGCGGCGGAGGCAAGTCCCGCTGCCCCGCCGAAGATTGCCTGTGTCATGCTCGGAATAAAGAGCATGTTCACGATGAACGCGACAAAGACCATCGTGCAGGGGATGAGATTGGCAAGCCACATCTCCATCGAATAGTTGCCGTTGAAGGTCTGCTGAATGAAGGCGTTCATAAAGCCGGACCACACGAAGATGAACGCGGCGGCGACGGCGCGAATCATGGCGAAGCTGATAAGCACATCGAGGAAGTGAAAGAACTTGGCGCGGAAGGTCTGCGTCATGAGTAACGGCACAAAGACCGGGCCGAATAGTGCGGTGACGCCGTACAGGATGAACGAGCTGCAATTGATAAGGAAAAGGATCGCGGACGCGAGGCCCAATAATCCCTGCACGACGAAGTAGCAAAGGATCTGGACGGGGGCGGTTAGCCCCGGCATTTGCGTGCTGTCACCGGCAGTCTTCAAGAGCTGCAAGAGATTGTTGAGCGAGCTTTGATCGAAGGTCGCAACCATCGCTTGAGCGATGTAGGAAAAGAAGTGATTGATGCCGAAGCTCGCGCCGGGGAATGGGTTCACCCAATAGTTTTCGAGCAGACAGCAGATAATCAGGCGCAACAGAAAATTGGTGAGATCTCCGACATGCAGGTGATCGTGATGGAGCCGGAAGGTCATGCCGGTGGTGCTCCAATTCACCGACATGCTGACAAGCGTAAAGAGCGCGATGCAGCTCAGCTCTGTAAGGCCGAGCTGCGTCAGCGCACCACCGTTCTGCGTGGTGAGGTTGGTCAAGTTGTTCGTGAACTGATAGAGCCAATCGACTCCCGAACTCGTGCTGGGGAGGGCCTGCGCCAACATCACAATGGAAGCCATAACGGTGTTCTCTCTGGTTTAGCGTTGCGTTGGATTAGGGAAGGTACGTCTGCCAGGTATTGCTCTCGTTGGCCGCGCTGACATCATTGGTGGACCGCTGTTGCTGCACGAAGGCCGCGGTGTTCATGTCTTCCACAGCGGCATTGCGGCGTTCCATGTTGGCGACGGTCATCTGCCCCGCGAGACAGACTTGCAAGCTGCCCTGGGACTGCATCTCGGCCATCTTCTGGCCTTCGGCGGCGTTGAGGAGATTGAGCTGCTGGACTTCGCTATTGGTGCTATCGCTGTTGTCGAACTGGTTGGACAACAGTGAACTGTTCGCCGTGGAGTTGGTGGTCCTACCCGAGCGGTACTGACCCATAGCGGTAAGGCAGTCGGGCGAAACGCCATCGGAGGTTTCGATCATCGCAAGCTGGGACATGCGCGAAGTGCCGAGCGACTGTCCGGCAAGGTAGGTGCTGGCATTGCTGTTCATCGGAACGGTTGCGGTCTGCCAACCGGTCAACGATGCGCTCGGGTTGTTGGTGTTCAGGGCGATTTTGATGCCGGCGGTTTCGCCGAACATATTGGCGACGTTCACGTTTTCGAGCGAATGGAGGACGGTCTGCCATTCTTGTTTTGCGTTGAAGTGCGTGATGTTGTTTTTGATCGTGTTGTACTGGCTCTCCAACGTGGTGAGCTGGGAGACAAGACTGGCGTAGCTGGTCGGATCGAAGACGATGTCTCCGACACCGAAGAGCGCGAAGGCGGGCGTCACCGTCAAGAGCACTGCGGCGCCTGCGCCGAGTAGCCACTTGCGACGGCTGGTGAGAGTGAATTTCATAAAAACCTCCTGCGGTTGGTGAAACGGCTAAAGGTACTGCGGGCAGGCTGAATCGAGCCTGTCCAGGGAAAAACATTGGCTATGGTGCGTCATAACTCTTCATCCCCAAGCTGGCGCGCAATTTGAGGGATCACCGCCACCCAATCCTGACCGGCACGGTCGATAGCCTCCGCAATCGTGTATCCGTACTCCGCAAGCCAGTCGGCGCGATTCAGAACGAGGGCGACCGCAACTTTCTCGCCGGTGGATTGCGCCGCCCAGGCATCGTGCCCGCCGCGCTTCGCGTCTTGCGCCTTGTGGAGCAGGTGTTCGTATCGTGGGTTACGCTCGTTCATCACAATGCCTCTTCCTTAGAGGGTTGGGCTGACGCGATGCTCCGCGTAGGACGGAATGAGGAGGTCTGTGCCGATGTACACGCGGGCGCGGGAGCCCTCTTTCAATGTGATAATCGGCAAGCGATTGAGGAAGTGATTGAGCACCTGTTCGCCCTCCTGGGCGGATTGTTCCGAGATGCCGTTGCGTATCTCGGTCGATGGCGAAAAAATGCTGCCGTTGTTGCCGATCTGCGCGAGCCCGCCTAAGCCACCGATGGCGGCTGCGGCTGCAAACGCCTCCAGGTAGCCGTGATTCACTTTCGTAGCGAGACCGGTCGTGCCGATCTGGTCAAGGCCGATGAACTTGGCGAACTCCAGAGAGAACCCATCCGGGCAGATAGCGCGATGGAAGGTCACGAACATCTTGCGCTGCTGTTCGCTGCCGACGCTTTGGACCGTTCCAAGCAATCGCGTTCCCTGCGGCAATAGAAGCTGCTGGTGGTCGTGAGAGTAGAGGTCCGTCGTAAGGCTGAGGATGATGGGGCCGCTGAAACCGCCGTCGATGTGGTTGGTAACGACGCCCTCCAGCACTGTGCCTTCAAAGATGCGATACAGACTGCCATCGTAAGTGTCGAAGTCATACGGAGCCATTGGGTTGGTCTTCGCATTGGGCTTCGTCTGTTGGTCAGAGGCAGTTTCGGTCGTGGCAGGCTTCTTTCCGGCACCATCGGAAAGCGCGCTAACTGTTTCGCCGGACGCCTTAGTGGACACCTGCTCATGCTCGCCGAGCACAGCAGTCGGCGGCTGTGCGGGAGCGGCCCCGCCCCCGGCATGTGCGAAGTCGATGGCGACGGTATCGCTGTTGATCGCATCCTGTTGCTGCTTTTCGCGGGCAAGGACTTTCTGCTTGGCCTCGGCCTGAGCCTCGGACACATTGGAGGTGTGTGCCGGGGCGTTGGAACTATTGCCATACATAGCGTCTCGTTGCGCGGCGGTCATCGAAGGCGCACCAACCGCCTCCGGGCCGGGCGTGTCCTGCGCCGCTTGTAATTGCTGCATGGCGGCTGCGAGCTGCTGTTGGCGCTGGGCCAGGTCAGCATCTTGACGGGCCTGCGCCTGCTGCTGGGTCTCGAAGTTCGATACCTGCTGCGGGTTCGCGGTGGCAGGGCGCATCGGCAATGTGCTCTGCGGCGCTGCCTTTTTGTTGCCGCTCATCAGGCTCGACAGGTTGGCGATCCCGATGACCGCGATGATGACAACCAACGCGATGACAACCGGCAGACCCTTTTTGACTGGCGGCTTTGCTTCGGGCTGCTCGGGGACGGTGGCGGGTACGTTTTGATCCTGGTCGGCCATGACTACTCCTTTCCTTCCACACGGTGAAACTCAACCTTTTTTTTACCGATGGCGAGATAGCCGTTGTCCAACTCCTTCGGCACGGTGTAAAGACCGTTATTGAAATCGAAGTTGATAAGCGACGGCTTTTTGTCCTTCACCTCGTAAAGCGCGGGAGTTTCCTGAAAATGGCCGCGCAGGTAGGTGAACTTGCCGTCGTGCCATATCTGTTCCAGGCCGAGCGCATTGCCTTTTTTGGCGTCCCAGGTGAAATCGAAGTGAAGGCTGCCGGGGTACTGGCTCCGATAGGTTTCAGCCTTTGTGTCTTCCGCTTTCAATTCGGCGGTCTGCGCGGCCTTCGCCGCCGCCTCCTCCTGCTTCGCTTTCTCCAATTCCGCAGCCGGAACGAATACCGGCAAGTCAGTCAGGCGGTCCTTCGCGGCCTTGTCACCGGGGACGACGAACACCTTGGAATCGAAGTGGGGATCTGCGTCGCTCGACACCTCGCGGAGTTGGAGGGTGTATTCATTGCCGTGATCGGAGACGATATGAATGTCGGTCGTGGTGTTCGCCACTTTTGGCTTCACGCTGATAAAGCGGCTGGCAACGTGGCCGCCATCAAATACCCAATCAACCGTATCGCCGGCAAAGACGTTGGCGACCTTCTCTTCTGCGGGAAGCATGATGAGGGTCGATTGCAGCAACCCGGCGCGGATGGCGGGCGGAGCATCCGCCTCCGACACTGTAACGGTGCGGGAAGCGGCGGGCTCAAGGCGGTGCGATTGATCCGTCGCCGCGTTTGCGGTGCCGGCAACGGCGAGTCCACAGGAGATGACGATGATGATGGGCGGTTTCACAGGTGATCCTTTCGGTGGGGGTGGAGTGGAGTGGCTACACAGTCTCGCCCTGGGCAAAGCGGGTGATGCCCTCGGCGAGTCCGTACTTTTCAATGAGTTTGGTGCGGCGTACGCGGTCTTTCGGTTTGGTAGAGAACGTCGCGTAACTGCGGCTGTCGAGGCGTAGCGTGAGAACCTTCGTCACTCCATCGCGCCGGATATACAGACCTTCGCGGTCCTGCAAGCTCTCGAAGAGAGCGAGCTGCTGTTCGTTAAGCTTGAACAACTCGGCATACCGTTTGCGGTTGAACGTAGCGTCTTTGAGAAACAGGAACGATGTGCAGGAGTTCACGATGCTGTCGGCGTTCGCGCCGAGATCATCGGCGGACTGACCAATCATGGTGACGCCGCCAAGATTCTTGCGAACCGTTTTAATGGAAGCCAACGCACCGTCGAGTAATTGTTTGTTCTTCATCGAAGAGAAAATCTCTTCGATCAAAATGTGCTTCGGAACGCCAAGATTGGCGGGGTTGTACAGCACGTCGTTGATGCGGCGTAGCAGCCACACCATCAGAGGCTCTATGAGGTCGGCGTACTGTTCGTTGTTGACTCCTTGAAAATCGAAACACTGGAGTCGCGACAACGAGAGACTGTCTTCGACGTTATCGAAGACGGCGTTATAGATACCCTTGCCAACCCACTTCGACAGATAACGATCGAGCTTCTTGGGAAGAAAGAGATTCGAGAGGCGGCGATTCTCAGGGTCGAGCAGGTACATATCCTGCACGGCCTTGTGGATCACATCATCGTCTTCCGGCTCCAGCTCCGCGCCGCCGTTGGTGAGGAGTAATTTGATGAAGGAGTACAGGAACTTGATGTTGCTTTCGGTGGGTTCGAGCGAAAATGGATTGACGCGCGGCCCATCTTTACCGACCCGATCGACTCGTCCTCCATACAGCTCGACCACGCTCTCGTAGCTACCGCCGATGTCGAAAATGTAGGTAAAACCTCCGTATTTCTGCTCCAGCGCAATCGCCGCATTACCGTGGACCGACTTACCGCTGCCCGTTGGACCGATGATGAGCATGACCCTCACGCCATCCACATACACGTCCTGAAAAAACGGCGTGCGCGTGCGCGTCTCGAAGATGTTGAGATATTCCGAATCCAAGTCGTCCGAGTGCGGATGCCCGATGTTTGGGGCGAAGACTGAGGACAGGCGGGCGTGATGGTCCTCCGCGAGCCACAGCGGGAAGACATTGAACTTGTGATTGCCGGGGAACATCGCATAGAACGCGGAGAGGTTACCAAGCGTCTCTTCCATCACCTGTGCTCGCGCATCGACGAAGATGCGGTGGACGGCGGGAACCACATCGCGGAGCTGTTCGGGACTACGTGCCGCCAGTAACAAACGGAGGGAGTATTCACCCTGGGCCTTTTTATCGAGCGCACGGATAACATCGCTGAGGTCATCGACGTTGATGTTCGCGGCCTTTGCGCGCGCGCCTGTTTCGAGCGATGCGGTATCGCGCCCGCTCATTACTCGCGTCAGTACACCGACTTTGAAAAACGAGATGAACTTTTCCTGCGCGTCGATCTCGCTCCGGGCCGCTGCGGTAGACTTCACCCGCCATGTGGAGCACAGCAGGCTATCGCAATCAAGCGTGAGCAGGCCGGAAAAGAGGCAGGGACGCGATGCCTCTGGCGTCGTTTTCAACGAAAACATCTGCACGCACCGTTTGCCGACCTGTATGTGGTCGCTGTGCCATGCCACGGGACTGTTGACGATCTGCCGGTCCACGCCGGTATCGCTGCGGAGTTGGTCGCACTCCGCCCATTCTTCAAGATTGAAGAGATAGCTGAAAAATTGGAAGGTTTCGTCTTTGCCAAGCAGCCGCAATCCGAGCGAGCTGCCGAGATGCGACTCAAGGATGGTCGCGGTCTTTTCAAGATCGGCCAGCATCCGCGATGTATCGCTGGCATTTCCCTGTGGCTTGCGCTCGAACGCCTTGGCCTTCGACGGCTCCAACGTAAGACACCAGTGAAGGTCAATGCGACGGAAGGATGCTGTCTTGTTGAGAAAATCCAGGCGGTCGGATGCGAATACTTCCGTAATGGGGTTTGGATACTTCGCCTGGCGCGGAAGATCGAAGCCGGGCATGACGCGGGTGTACTGATAGAGGCAGGAACCTTCTGGCAATCCGCGCAATGCGCCTTCGATAGAGCGCATCCGCGAGTCCAGTTCCAAATCGGTAACGCCCTCTTCGTCGATGCCAGCGAGAGAGAAGAGGCAACCATAGCCGCCGCCCTTCAAGGCGAAGACATTGGGGCCGACGAAGCGCGCAATCGGAACGATGCTGCACGCGGCCCCGGCCTTGGCGAACCACGGTGTATGTTTGATCTGCTCAGTGTTTACGCGGGTCATAATAGCTCTTCTGGCTGAGGCTGAGGCCCCACAGTTGGAACATCTTTGGGTGTTTGCGAATGATGAGCCAAGCCGCGACGGCCATCGTCGGGAAGCTCAAGATCGCCAGCAGTCGGAACCCAACGAGGAAAACCGTCACGTTCACAAACACAAT
>Ga0302309_10000836_pt1 | contig 32112 bp, 34 predicted proteins | sample III_Palsa_N1_1_FD_200453 | JGI IMG/M metagenome (GOLD analysis project Ga0302309, IMG submission 200453) | Peat permafrost microbial communities from Stordalen Mire near Abisko, Sweden - III_Palsa_N1_1 | ecosystem: Environmental > Terrestrial > Soil > Palsa > Peat permafrost | place: Sweden... | reverse complement strand
TCTGGATTCCAGGGATGGCTACTTCCTTTATAAAGGTACCGGCGGTGAATAAAAAAGCTGTCCGAAATGTGTCCGAACAGCTTTTAACTAATTGAAAATCAACCTAAAAAGTCGGGAAGACAGGATTTGAACCCACTAACTTATCCTTTCGAAATGAAATGAATAATAATTCTAAAATTTGGGGCAGTTGAATTCACAACTGCCCCCAAAGCCCAACTCTGTTTAAAGCCTGTCCTACAGTTAAACTTTTTGCAAAGCCTTTTCCGACTTTTTGTTGCTCAGTTTTAATTTGATGGTGTCGACTACCAGGTAAACAGCGGGAACGATAAAAAGGGTTAGGCACATTGAACTTGTCAAACCGCCGACAAGGCACCAACCCATTCCATTTTTCCATTCTGAACCGGCACCGCTTGCTACTGCAATCGGTAACATTCCGAGTACCATCGCCATCGTGGTCATCAGTATCGGCCGCAGCCTTTCTGTTCCCGCGGCGATGAGTGCCTCGAAAGAATTCTTGCCGTGTTCCTTTTCTTTATTGGCAAAGTCAACGATCAATATCGAATTCTTGCAAACCAACCCCATCATCACGATCAGGCCCATTAATGTAAAAACACTAAATGAGCTTTTTGCCAGCGCGAGTGCCAGGAATGCTCCGATAAAGCTCATCGGTATAGCAAATAGCACCACCAACGGATATAGGAAGTTGTTGTATAGTATCACCATCAGGAAATAGATGAGCAACATACTGATACCAAACGCGCCGCCGATGATCGCACCGCTTTCTTGTTGGTTTTCATATTCACCGATCCAGGTGATCTTCATATTATCGGGGAATTTGGCGGCAGCAATCTGTTTGTCAATTTCTGGACCTACGTCGCCTGAAACTCTTCCGATAAGGGAGGCTTCAACCAAAGTTGATGTAAGCCTGTTGGTACGTTGCAGCTGGGTTAACCCGACGGCCGGTCTTATTTCGGCGAACTGATTAAGCTCTATCAAAGCACCGCTTTTGTTGGAGAATTCTAACCTGCCAATATCGTCCGGGTTTCGGCGGTCAAATGCATTCAGTTGCACAATGATCGGAATTTGTGTATTGCCCTGGTTGAATTTCGCATCGTCCAGCCTGTCGTCACTGCCATGGAATGCAGTCGCCATGGTCGAACCAACCGTAGCCACGTCCAATCCGAGTGCCACCATCTTTCTCTTATCAATAATGATCTTCACTTCCGGGGCAACCTGATCGATGCCCGATTTGATGCTTGAGGTGCCGTAAGTTCTGGCAAGAATGGCCTTGACCTTGTCGCTGTAAAAACGAACAGAATCTGCGTTATCACTGCTGACAACCATCTGCACCGGTTTATCTACAGGGCCTCCGGTAATATCTATGAGTGAATTGGAAATGGTGGCACCCGGTATGGCACTCAACAGCTTCTTTGCTTTAGCTACAAATATTTCATCCTTGTAACTCGCATCGCCTTTGAATTGGACTCTGAATTGTGACCTGTAAGCCGGAATGTCACCAGAAAAGAAAAAGCCCTCGCTGACGCCGACATCGGCGATCACCCTGGTCACTTCTGGTAGCCCAAGTAACTTGGTTTCCGCAATTTTGGTCAAGCTGTCGGTATTTTTAAGCGTGCTTCCTTTGTTCGCCTCTAAATAAAAAATAGCTTCATGGTGCTGTCCCTGCTCAACGAAGGTGTTAGCGATAAAACCATTGGCCACAAGCGACATAGCTGCGACAAAAAGTATGAAAATGCCGAAAATCGTTATCCGTTTATGCTTTAATACCCAATGCAATTGCCTGCTATACCAGCGGGTAAGCACTTCCACTTCATCTTCGATGAACTTGTTAAAACGTATCCACGGCGTTCTTTTATTGAGATCTACATGCCCGGCAAATCGTGAAGCCAGCAGAGGGGTCAAGGTAAATGACACAAAAAGGCTCAGCACCGTGGAAATGATGATCACCCAGCAAAAAGGCCGTAAGATCGAGCTTGTGATCCCTGAATTGGATAGCGCCAGAGGTAAAAACACGATAACATCCACCATGGTTATGGCCACTGCGGTGGGCCCTATTTCATTTCTTCCGTCTACAGCCGCTTGAACTTTATTTTTGCCCATACGCAAATGACGGTGGATGTTTTCAAGCACTACGATGCTGTCGTCCACCAAAATGCCCACCACCAGGGTCAGGCCAAGCAGGGTCATCAGGTTAAGTGAATAGCCGAAGATGTGGACCGCGATGAGCGTCCCTAAAAAAGAGGAAGGGATCGCCAGCATCACAATAAAGCTATCACGTACACTATGCAGGAAAAGCAAGATCACTAAAGCCACGAGGATAAGCGCAAAGCCCATGTCATGTTGTACGTCTTTGGCCGCCTCCAACGTAAACTGCGTGGTATCGATGATCAGATCAAACTTCAAATTGCGGACCGAGTAAGTTTTCTCCAAACCGGCCAGGTTCTTTTTTACCAAGTCCGCCATGATCACAGCATTTGCGTTGATCTGCTTGGTAATGGTTAGTTCAACCGAGGGCTTGCCGTTTATCCTGCTGATGGTCTCCACCGTTTTTTTGTCATCGACCACTGTGGCGATATCTTTAAGCTTTACATCTGCGCCGTCAGCCGTATGAACTACAACCAGGTCTTCCAAAGCCTCTACGGAGTCGTATTTCCCTGTAAGCTTTATGCTGAGACTATTGGTAGCGTCCTCCACCTTGCCGGTCGGGAAATCAAGGTTATTGGCACTGATTGCCTGCGATACATTTAATATGGAAAGGTTAAATCCTTTCAATTTTTCTGCATCCACATTTACCCTGATCGCTTTGTCTTCACCACCCACCAACGACACGTCAGCAACATCCTTTACGCTGGCAACCTGCGGCACGATCTTATCTTTCAGGAACTGTGTTAATTCTACATTTGACCCGAAATTTGAGGAGATGCTGTATTTTAAAACGGGGAACCCGTCACTGGAAACCTTGGCTATGGTCGGTGTACGCGCGCCGCCCGGCAGGTCGGCAATAACTGTGTTGAGCTTTCGCTGGCAGTCTTCAAGGGACACGTCCGCATCCGTTCCGGAAACCAGTTCCACAGCGATAACGCTAAGGCTTTCATAGGAGGTGGAACGAATGCGTTTGATATGTTGCAAAGAAGAGATCTTATCCTCTATTTTTTTTGTCACTTCGGTTTCAATGGCGTCCGGAGAAGCGCCGGGATAGGCAGTGTTGATCACCAGTAAGGGCACTTCGAATGTCGGCAGCAATTGATAGCTTAGCTTATTGTAAGATATAACGCCGAATATGGCAAGTACGATAAAAATCACCGCGATTACCGTCGGTTTTTTTACGGCGAGTTCTGTTATGGTCATACTTTTTTTCTTTAATCCGCTTTAATTCGCATCTGCAATCGAAATGCTGACGCCATTTTTAATGTTATTTAACCCGGACACGATCACCTCATCGCCAACTGTCAGCCCGGTGGCAATTTGAATCATATTGCCGATGGCCCTTTCGGTTGACACGTCTTTCAGTTGCGCTTTGCCTGAAATCACCAGGTACACCTGTGGTTTGTCAGTTGTTCCGGTAAGCGCTTCCCGGGGAATAAAGATGCCCGTTGACTTAGTGTTCCCTTCCGCTTTCACCGTTCCATTCATTGTGGCCCTTAAAGGGCTGCCATTTTTGTCGTTGCTGACGGTCACTTCCACCTTGTAGGTATGGTTTTCATCGCCTTTTTCAGCGATCTGCGTGATGGTACCGGTGAATTGTATGTTAGGATAGACATCTGCGTTCAGCATAACTTTTTGGCCGGGCACGAGTTTAACCACCTGGTATTCGGGTACCGAAGCGGTAAATTTCAGGATGTTAACGTTTACTATTTCCGCTATGCTCACTCCGGCTGACACAACGGTACCGTCCTCAAAATTCTTGCTGGAAAGAAATCCGCTGATCGGTGCTTTGATGGTGGATTTGATGATCCGCTCTTTCGTGTTCTTTACGGCGATCTCATTCAATTTATTGGTCAGGCGAGCTTGTTTCAGCGTAACATCAGTAGTCGCGTCACGCTTGATCAGGTTTTCGTACCTGGCAAGGTCTTCCTGCGAGTGTACGAACTGGGCCTCATCGGTCTGTAATTGTAGTTCCAGCAAGGTTGTATCCAGTTCAGCAATTACCTGTCCTTCGTGTACAAAGCTTCCTTCTTCTACAAACACGCGTACTATTTTCCCCGCGATCTCCGCAGAAACGGTTGCCTCCCTGGATGGCTTAAACACACCGACAAAATTTAGCGGGTCATCCAATGAGACCTGCTGCGCGGTAATTACCTTTACCGGGACATTTGAAACGATCTCCTTATAGGTCGTTTGTCTGTTGATCTCGGCCTTATTATGCGCGAGTTTTACAACCGCCAATACAATCAGCCCAATGGCTACAATTGAAATAATTAATTTCTTTATCATATCGTGCCAAGTTTATTTTTGGGTCAGTATCGTGTTGGTAGCTCTTTTATATTCAAGCAGGGACTCGAAAGCGTTTGATACCGAGCCGAAGTATTCATTCAATGCCTGCTGCAAAGTATTTTCTGTGGTAATGACATCATTCAGCGAGGCGGTGCCCTGCTGATATTCATAAAGATTTTCGTTGTAACTTTCTTCCCCCAGTTTTACATTTGAATCGTTGGCGCCCATATTCCGGAGGCTGGTATTATAAATTAATATTGCGTTGACGATATCGCTGCGGGTTTTGTCCAGCAGGTATGCTGACTTCAGTTCCAGCTCCCTTGTGGTCACTTCATTTTGCCTCGTTTGATATAATTTCCTGTTACCGTCGAAGATCGGGATGGCGACGTTCAGCCCGAGATATTGTTGCGGGAATCTCAGGTTCGACCCGAAGGTTTTACTGAGATCGGCGCTTACCCAATTATAGCTGTAGTTGTAGTTTGCACTAACAGAAGGATAATATCCGCCTAAAATGGTCTTGCGCTCCAGCTTTTCGATACTTATTTGCTCCTCCAGCAACCGGAGGTCGAAGTTGTTTTGGGCATCAGAAGTTTCCGGCAGCGGGACCAGCAATTGGGCGACTTCGGGTTCAGTTAATTTGATCCGCGTGTCTTCAGGTAGGGATAGCAACACTTTCAAAAGATTTATTTGCGTTTGAACTACGGCGCTCAACTGATCGATACGGGATTCAATATTGACTTTATTGACTTTTACCTTGTCTACATCAGACTTTTTTATAACCCCGTTATCTGCCTGGGCCTGGAGGATGTCTACCAGCTTGGCTGTGTTGGAGTCCACTTTTAAAAGGCTCGCCTGCTGTTTTTTCGCGAAGACGATCCCGTAATACAACTGGCTAATAGAAAATGCCAGGTCGCTTCTGTCTTTTTCAATCTGAATATCTGTCAATCTTCCTGTTTCTTTGGCAAGCTTCAAGGCGGAGTAGATCGCCTGGTCATATAGCGACCAGTCGGCTGATATACCCGTACCCGCCGCATTCGGCAACAGCAACTTAAAGCCGGTGTACTTGTTCGCCGGAGCTGTCGGATCAAAGGTATTGGCAGGAGCGTACTGAACCGGGACATCGAAATAGTGGATGATCCCCACATTTCCAGTTACCGTAGGATACAGCCCGGCTTTATATTCTTTGATCTTATACCCCGTCAAAGCGCTTTCAAGGGCAGATGCCTGGATATTTTTATTATGGGAAAGGCCTGTCTTTATAGCTTGCTGCAGGGAAAGTTGCAGGCTATCCTGGCCTTGAACTTTTCCAAGGAAAAGCAGCATGCCGAGTATAGTTATGTTAATTTTCATGATCTTAAAAACAAACATCGCAAAATATTTTTCTCCCGAATTCATCGATTATTTCTTCGCTCTTTTTATAAAGAACAATAGTGATAGAGCAACCACTGCATGCATTAAGTCAAGCACGATGCCATAAGTAAATGTAATGCCCGTGATAGCAAGAAAAGGACTTGAAAAAGATAACACCATTAACACCAGAGCGACGATGCTGAATATTTTAAATCCGTTATTAGAGAACTTCTCGAAGAGAAAAAATACGCAAGCACCAATTAATGATAGCAGAAGGCTGGCTATGATAACCGGCGCAATAGTTAGCGGCTGATTCTGTTGGATAAAAATAGTGTCCGTAATAACACCCGCTGCGTGAAAGACAAAAAATAAGATAGCGTTGATAACTATCGATACTCCTCCCGCAAATGATCCTGCAGTAATAATTTGCTTAAATGTCAACTTTGTGATCATTTTAATATTTTTTGATGGTTTAAAAAATTGATCAATTTAATGCTTGATAATCGGTATAACCCTTTTCGCCACCGCCATACATTGTAGTTCGGTCAGGTTGATTCAAATTTGCATTTAATTCAAAGCGTTTTGGTAAATCAGGGTTTGCCAAAAACAAAGTTCCATAAGAAATGATCTTAGCAATGCCGTTTTCTAATTCCTTTTCTCCCGTTTCGCGAGTATAACCACCATTGGCCACAACCAAATGTTTGGTCAAAATGCCAAATGTGTCTATCACATTTCTTGGATATTGTGGTAGACTGTCTCCCAAGAACATAGCATTCATCAGATGAATATAAGCCAATGGCATTTTATCCAGTTCCTTTATCAAATACGTATAAAGTGTTGTAGGATCGCTGTCACTGATACTGTTGTAAGGGATACTGGGCGATAATTTAATCCCTGCTTTTTCTTCTCCGATAGCATCTATTATAGTCTGCATCACCTCGACAACAAAACGACCTCTGTTTTCAATACTTCCGCCATATTCATCTGTACGTTGATTGGCACTTTCAACCAAGAACTGATTAGGCAAATATCCAAAAGCCGCATGCAGTTCAACTCCATCAAAACCTGCTTCAATCGTATTTAATGCCGCTACTTTATAGTCCTGGATAATTTGTTTAATTTCAAAAATTTCTAATGCCCCTGGCGTTTCATAGTCTTTTGGGCCCTGAGAGGTAAAATGTTGTTGTCCCTGAATAGCAACAGCAGAGGGCGCAACAGGTAGAATACCCTCTTTATCGACGGAGTGTCCAACACGACCGGTATGCCACAATTGAGCAAATATTTTTCCGCCTTTTTCGTGAACAGCTTTGGTTATCTTCTTCCAAACATTTATTTGTTCCTCGGTATAGATACCAGGTGTAAAAGGACTGCCTATAGCTTGAGCAGAAATGTTAATTCCTTCGGTAATTATTAAGCCTGCACTTGCCCTTTGGACATAATACAGAGCGGTTAAGTCGCCTGGCACTCCATTTAGACCTGCACGGCCCCGGGTCATTGGTGCCATTGCCATGCTGTTTTGTATGGTTACATCCCCAATTTTTGTTTTTTGTAATAGTCTCATTGAATTGTGTTTTTTATGGTGTTTGCTTCCTGTGGGTTGATTGCGACAACCTATTTAATTCACGGTAGATAATCCAATCCTATTCTGTTGCCTTCACTGTCAATTATGCGACAAGTAAATCTGGTAGAATTTGGAACCTGGGTTTTTGGCATTAATATTTTGCCACCGGCCGTCGTAACTTTAACAAGCACTTCATCCAGGTCTTCAGATAAACTAAGGATCACGCATGTACCTTCTGTTGAAGGCTTATAGTTATCACCAAGAAAGAGTGCCCCTCCTACACCTTCATTCTCACTGTCATGCGGGAGAGTGGCCGCTAGTGCACCAAATGCTTCGTGGGTCTTCAGATCCGCGGATAAAATGGAGTTGTAAAATTTAATGGCCCTGTCCATATCAGTAACAGGAATTAGGAAAAAGCTAATTGCGTTTTTCATTTTGTTTTAATTTTAAAAGTTAATTATTGTTTGTATTAGTTTATTGCTGATAGTAAGTTGGTTGGCGATGGTGTTGTATCCACATTTTTGAGGCTTGTTTCAAGCGATTACAAATTCAGTTGAGGGTCCGGCAAGAGCATCTGTACCAAAAGAGATTTTAGAAAGGCGTTGGCATCAGTAACAGCCTTCCGGAAATGTTCCTGGTATATCGGCAGGTTATGCCGAAGCCATAATCCTTTATGTTCGATGATAATGTACCTGATTGTGCCAATCAGTGTATAAAAGATCATCCTGGTGTTAACATTCTTGCTGAATGCCCCCTTTTGTATCCCTGTATTGACAATGTTTTGGAATAAAGCAAATTGCTGCTCATTGATCTTGTCCAACAGTTTGGTTGATCCTTCGATACTCCTGAGCAGTTGTTCCTGAAGCATTAAATAAGTGGTGGTATCGTCAGTCATCACCTTTTCCGTGTAAAAGTCAATCATGTAATGTAGTTGGAGCATTTCTGCACAACTGCTGTCCGCCAGGTGTGACTTGATCGTTTCCAGTTCATGAATTGACAGCTCGAAAATGGAAAGCAGCAAAAGCTCCTTTGACTTAAAATAATAGGAAATCATGGAGCTGCTTACGCCCGCTGCTTTGCCAATCTGGCGCATGGTTGTCGCATGAAACCCTTTTTGGACAAATAATTTTGCCGCCGCTGACTGTATCGTTTTTCGCTGGTCTTTTTCCATTTTTTTGGTATGATCATCAATACAGATTTGTTAACCTGTTTTATAAAAGTGTTTTGAACATTTGTTCAATTTAAATGCAAAAAAATTTACCTTCTTATGTTTGCCCGGCCAAGAGCGGTGTCATCTTTTTGCGTGCTTGTATCATTTTAGTTAATTTGTTTTAATAAATTGTTTTGAACAATTGTTCAATTTTAGTGCAAAAAAATTTTATCCTCCTATCATTTGCCCGATCCAGAGCGGAATCAACTTTTTGCGTTCTTGTATCATTTGGTAAAATTCTGTCTCGTTAATTGCCCCGTTTTTAATGAATCGCTGCCTGGCCAAAAACGGGAACAACATCATGCCTGCAAGATTCATCACCAGGTGCATCGGATCCATGTCTAGTTTCCCTTCTTTTTTTAAAGCCATCACCTGTTTGGCCAGAACCGAATTTGCAATCATATCCTTCCGCTTGTCCATTCCCGGCAGATCTGTGTTTCCGGATAACATTTCATTGACGATGAAAACCGGAAAATCAAGATTATCCAGTAACATATCCAAATGCAGGGTAACTAACCGTTCAATTTTTTCTATTAACGTGGTCGACTCATCGTTAATGATAGGATCGTTACCGGCTAACAGCCTTTGTAAATTTTCCGCCATGCACAGTTCGAATAATTTCTCCTTGCTTCTGAAGTAGTAGTTCACCAGCGAAAGATTGATATCAGCTTCCTTTGCTATGTCCCGCACCTTCGCCGCAGCATAGCCTTTTTGCGTAAAGACAATTCTGGCTGCCTCCTTTATCTTTTCTTCTGTTGACTCATCCAGTTTCGTTCCTTTTTTCATCGTATTGTGAACTCCAAAGTGATTTTACCAGTCAAAGATAGAAAGAAATTCGAATATTGCACAGCTGTTTTGAACAACTGTTCAATTATTTATTTCCGGTCAATAATGTCTGGTTAAATTAGGTTGAATTTCAATTGAATAGGATTTTGCTCTCTGATATCTTGGGGTAAATAGTTTTCGAAAAGTTGGCTCAGTATCGGAAAAAGGCACAGGAGCTTCATGGCTTCTAAATGAATCATACTGCCTGAATATGTTGCAAACAAAAAAAACTGTCCGAAATATGTCCGAACAGCTTCCAATTAATTGAAAATCAACTTACAAAGTCGGGAAGACAGAAAATGAACCCTCGGTCCAAATTGGAAACCAATGAATTGAAAGATCCATTGCATATCAATGAAAGTTGCCAAGTATTTTAGTTTTATGTACCTTCGAATAAAATCACAAGCATGCCCGGACTAAATTTCCCTCTATCCAATGTTCAAATCGAGCTCATGAAGCTTTATAGTACCGGCCTCAGTGAGAAGGATATGCAGGATTTGAAATCTGTATTAGGTAAATTTTATGCCGGCAAAGCCATTTCTCAGGCCAATGAGATTTGGGATCAAAGGAAATTGACCGACGAGGATATGGACAAGTGGTTAAATGAAAAATCCTAACCCTTGCTTGCTGTCATTGACACAAACGTCCTATTGGTTTCTATATCGGAAAAATCTAAGCATCACTGGCTGTATGAAGCCATCAAAGAGAAAAGACTTGATATTGCCATTACACACGACATTTTGATCGAATATGAAGAAAAGATTGGTGAGCATTGGCACCCGGAAGTCGCTTCGAACGTAATTCGTTCCCTCTTAGAACTTCCAAATGTAAAGCTAACTTCCACCTATTTCAATCTGAATCTCATTTCATTTGACCCTGACGACAATAAATTTGTTGACTGCGCATTTGCAGCCAATGCCGACTATATCGTGACTAATGACAGCGATTTTAATGTGCTGAAAACAATCAACTTTCCTACTATTAAAGTGGTTAATATTGAAAAGTTCAAAGAAATTTTGCAATTAAATGGCTAAAAATGCATCTGTAACTTGAAACGGACTATCTAACTTTCTGCAAGCATTGCACGCGCCGGTAAGAGGCAGTTACCAGTTGGTAAATAATTGTCGCTACGCCAGCACTTTTTTCAAATTGTTGTAGTCATTTGTAACATTTTCCATTGGCTTTGGCGGCCCGTCTTGCTCAATAAAAAAGTATTTCATACCTGATTTGTGCCTGGCATCAAAAATCGGTTTGAAATCAACATAACCACTGCCGATTTCTGTGGGCTCTTTTGTGGTTTTGTCCATATCCTTCACGTGCCAAAGTGGTATACGGCCGTGGTATTTCTTAAATATCTCCACAGGGTTCTGCCCGGCAACAGTTGCCCAGCCTAGGTCAAGTTCGCTCTTTACCAAATCTTTGTCGGTATTGTCCATTATGTAATCGTAAGGCAATACCCCGATTATCGGTGTAAACTCAAAGCTGTGGTTGTGAAACGCAAACTGCACTCCGGCTTTTTTGCATGCTTCCCCAGCTTTGCCAAATACATCCACCGCAATTTTAACATCGTCCATTGTTTTTGTTGGTATTGCTGCGCATACAAGGTATTGCAAACCACCCTCAGCTGCTTCGTCGGCTAATTGCTGTGCATTGTCCTGCAGGTTAGCCGTCTTGGGCATGTGCTCGATCATAGGCGCGTACTGTTTTATTTTGGCAGAGTCTGCCGCATTAGTGGCAAGCTTCATCAATGTGGGTAAAGTAAAAGGCACTCCCCCCACATGCTCGCTGCGCCAAGTCATTCCCATGTCTTTTACCATACTGGCAAATTCCTTGGGTTTGTAGCCATAGTAAAGCCCTTTTAAGCCGCCGGCGCTTTCCAGGTTCTTATAGCCAATTGCCGCCAGCTTTTGGAGCGTGCCTTTGGTGTCGGCCTCCATCAAGGCGCCTACAGTGTACAACTGCAGGCCAATAGCATCCCCGTTTCTCGGCATAATAAAACAAGCTGAGCGGCTAAGCGCCGGGTATAGCATGCCTGCGGCAGAAAGCATACCGGTTTGTTGCAAAAACGTCTTTCTGTTCATGTCAATTCTGTAGAAGTTTTCAAATTTTTAATAGCGTGTCCCTTTTAACATTGCCGACCGCTGCGTTTATTGAGGATTCTTCATTCGTTTACCCTCGGCATCGAACATACCCATCATGTTACCGGTAATATAGTCGTTATCTTTTTTGTTCATTACGACATACACTTCATAGTCTTGCGCGGTAAAGTGAACGGTCGCTGAAGTGTCGGTCAATTCGACACTGGAGATTTTGGAAAATTCTTTACCTGTAGAGTCCCGTACAACCCCTGTTAATGAATCGTTCCTGGTTTGCAGGTCGAAGATCATCCGCGCATCCCCGTTGGGCGTGCCTTTTATCAGTACGTTCCATTTGCCGCTAAAATAGGTCACACCTGGTTTGGATTGGGCATACGTGCCGGTTGATAGCAGCAAGAGGAACAGTCCTCCGAGTAAGAAACTTGCTTTTTTCATGATAATTGACTTGATTTTTAATTAGTTTTACCGATTTTACACTAGTTGACCGAATAGCTTACAAAAGCAACCTTTTTATTGTCAGGGCTCCAAGACGGCGTATTGATAGTACCGGCCCCCCCATAAAAGATGGGTGTTATATCTTTGATCGTTTTTGTTTTGAGATCCATCAAACGGAGTTTGACATTTTTACCAAACGGGTGATTTTGTTTTTCATCTGTAGTATAGGCTATGTAGGCGATCCATTTATTATTTGGTGACGGGTGGGGAAACCAGTTGGCATTTTCATCAAAGGTCATTTGCTCTTGTTGCGAGCCATCGGTGTGCATCCGCCAGATTTGCATTCGTCCGCTGCGGTATGAATGGAAATATATATACTTGCCATCAGGAGAGTAATCTGGCCCGTCGTCCAACCCTGGGGTGTCAGTAAGTCTTTTCGCAATGCCTCCCTCCACCGGTATTGTGTAAACATCCAGGTTGCTAAAGTCGCCGCCACAAAACGCTATTGTCTTGCCATCAGGGCTCCATCCATGCCAGAAAGAGAGATCTTGGGAGGTTGTTATTTTCCTCGGTTGCCCGCCCTCGGCAGGTACGACAGAAATTGAAAATTTATAAAGTCTTTGCGAGGGGTTGGCTGTATCGAAACTTGTTATTGCTATCCATTTGCCGCCCGGTGAAAGCCCGTGGTCGTCCATGATTTGATTAACTGACCCGGTGTTTATTTCAGTTAATTGCTTAGTACTCAGGTCCAACTTGTAAATTTTGCCTCTAAAGTTGAGGACAAGGTATTTGTCAGGATGCCAGTTGGGTGCTTCGAAATCGCCTTTAGCAACAAGTACCGTATCAATTTTTCCTGTCTTGATATCAACCGTCTGTATATAGCTCGTCGTATCGTGTTTGCTTTGTGCGAATGCAGAGGCCGAAAAAAGCAAACAGAAAAGGGTTATACCCGTTGATTTAAAAGAAATTTCCATTTGGTAAATTTTAACATTTAGCGAATGTAGGTGAAAAAAATCTATATGGCAAATTTTACCAAATAGAAATTTTAAATTATTTTTGCAGGGTATGAATACATTTAAAGAATTTGAAGATTTTATAGTAAATGGATATAAAACCTATATTCCGCATGTGTGTATTGACTGTGCCATATTCGGCTATCACGACCATCGGCTAAAAATTTTACTTTCGCAGTTTGAAGGTCTTGACGGGCTTTGCCTGCCCGGAGGCTATATAAAACGAAGCGAAACGATGGATGAAGCCGCCAGCAGGATTGTTGAGGAAAGAACGTCTATAATTGGATTATATCTGCAGCAATACAAAACATTCGGAGGTCCTGACCGGGTAAAATTTAATGAACTTGATTTGGATAGATTTGCGAAGGATCCTGTGCTGAAAAAACTGAAATCAAGCTGGTTAATAGATCAGACGATTTCCATCGGGTATTACGCCATAACAGATTTTTCACAGTCGAAGCCGGAGCCGGGATTTATGGACCGTTCATGTGAATGGTACGATCTCGATAAAATTCCTTCATTATTGTTCGATCATAACCAAATGGTGAAAGATGCGTTGCAAACTTTGCGCGCACAATTATACTATCAGCCTATCGCCCAAAACCTGTTGCCTGAGAAGTTTACGCTTACTGAAATACACGCTGTGTATGAAACCATTCTTGGTAAAAAGCTGGACGTTAGGAATTTCCCAAAGAAGATGGTATTTCTCGGATTGATCACTAAACTTAACGAGAAGCGAAACATCGGGCCGCACAGGGCGCCTTTTCTGCATACCTTCAACAAGAAAAAATATAAAAAGGCTTTGGAGTTGGGTGTTACCCTAAGTTGAGGAAAAATTATCGGCACTTAAATTTTTCAGGTATTTGAGCCTATCTTCCTCAGATAGGCTGAAGATCGTCGGGAAAAGTTTTGACTCAAAGGCCTTTTTTGTTTCGCTTTCAAATCGATAAGTTTCGGACCCGCCTAATTTACTTTAACTCATCTGCCAGTTCTGCAATCAATTAACAAAAAAAGCTGTCCGAAATATGTCCGAACAGCTTCTAACTAATTGAAAATCAGCTTAAAAAGTCGGGAAGACAGGATTCGAACCTGCGACCCCCTGGTCCCAAACCAGATAGCAATCATGTGGCTTGTGAAATAGTATTAAAAAAAGCTCTTTGTCTCCGACTCCAGGTTGGACAGTTTGAAATTCTGACTTCTGTCAACGACAAGAGCAGACGACCAGAATTGAAGCAATTGACCGTTGGTTTCCAATGTTTGCTTGAGCCTTTCCATGGGAGATTTGGAAAGCCATATCTTTAACTGTAATTCTTTAATATGCTGCGGTGTATCTGTCATCTGTTTATTAGATCAAAAGTATGCAATTTCAATTGCTTAATCCATTTTGATATATAAATCCAGTCCAGGTTGTCCACAACAACCAGGCTTTTAATATCTTCTATCTGTACGGCGGATTGAAAATCTTGTATCCAAATGAGCTTCGATATTAAAAGGTCTTCCGGGGATACGACGTAGACGGTTTTTCCGAAATAGCTGACTTTTAACCTCCGCTTAAATTCTTCAAGCCTAAATGGGTCATCTTTTAAGACAACGAAATCCGCCTTGTAGCCAGTTGCATGGTCAATAATATTGAACAGCTTGATCGGGCCCGTTATTGCATCATTAACAGCATCGCGGTCGCAATAGAACCCATCGCTAAAGCTATTTATAAAGAAATCTGAATTTTTAGCTTCGAGATGGATAATGAAATCTATGTCTCTGGTCATCCTCGGAACAGTATATAATCCCAGTGCTATACTTCCGGAAAGCATATACGGTATCTGATATTGATCAAGAACGTCCGTGATCTTTTGAAAAAAAGAAAGCATACAGAAGTCAAGTTACTTTAAAATTTGTAGCCATAAGGAAAGGGGCAAATCGTCTGATCAATTCTTCGACCTAAATTGTGTGGGGAGGGTAAAAACAAAAAAGCGAGTTAGTTTATAACTCGCTGATTTTCAAGTCGGGAAGACAGGACAATTCTCGAATCTTTTCACAGTGGATTTACAGCGATTAGCGAGTTTATAGATTTAAATATCAGTGTGTTAAGAGATAATCTAACAATCACTTTTTACGTCCGGAAGTGTGAAGGATAAGTTAAGATAAAAAGGTGTGAATAGTAGAAAGGTTATCTGATCAACAAAATAAAAGGCTGTGTTTGCAAAATAGTACGTATTTTCGTACTTAAATAAGTACTTATATGCGCGTATTAAATTACTCCGATTTTCGCAATAACTTGGCTCAAAGCCTGAATGCGGTGAATGACGACCGGGAAATTGTGGTGGTTTCCCGTACCAAAGGGAAAAATGTGGTGGTGATGGACCTGGATGAATACAATGCTATCCAGGAGACCCTTCATCTGACCAGTAATGCAACAAACCGCCAGCGACTGACGGAATCTCTGCAGGAAATGCATGCCGGCATTTTCAAAGCGCACAAACTAATAGAAAAGTAAGCATGGAATTGGTATTTCAAACCCATGGTTGGGAGGACTATTTATACTGGCAGCAGCAGGATAAAAAGATCCTTCAGCGCATTAATGAGCTCATTAAAGATACGCTACGATCTCCTTTTAAAGGCATTGGTAAACCGGAGCCGCTGAAAGGCGATCTTGCCGGTTGTTGGAGCCGACGGATTACCGATGAACACCGATTGGTGTATGCTATAAGGAAAAAAAAGGCTACATATTCTGCAGTGCAGGTTTCTACGTAAATGTCCACAGTGCCGGCGATTCCAAAAGCAGCATCGTCGATACGCTGAATAACGGGCATTTTATTTATTTTTTTGAAGAACAGCGAGGCAACTGGCGAAAGATAGAATATGGCCGAAATGGCAAGGATCGGGGAGGCTACATCTATAACGACCGGCTAAGGTCGATCGGTGACTACGACAGCATTCCTTTAAAGCATTATGATGACAATACCGCCACCTACAGCAGGGACTCCATCAAAATCGTTGTCACGAAATGGAAATTCGACAAAACGAAATATCGGTTTACCTATACAGATGACCAGATCATAAAGATCAACGGCAAGCAATACTGGGGTACAGACGGTGAACGGCCGCGGACCGAATACAAATCCATCGTAATCCAGACCCGCAGCCGGAAGATCGTTCTGCCGCACACGGCTTTCGACAACCTGTTCGAGCCGACCATTTACAATACCGAAGTCCATTATGACCCGCTGAACGATATCTTCTATATCCGTTCGCAGAATAGTGATGGCGCCGGTGCCTACGATGTTGTTTGGCGCGTCGTCAAAGGCATTTACACCGACCGAGATATCGAATATGGGTTTTGAACAAGCTTTAGGATGATGGCAGGGTTGAACCTTATCAACACTGAATGACAATGAATTGGATCAAGGAACCTTTTCGTAAGCGATTTAGCTCGTTTAGCCAAGGTTCTCTAGTCGTAAGCAGCAGTCTCACTTGCTTATAAATTCGACAAATTCTTGAAATTTATCAAAAGTCAAGTCATTCACGCTTAATGCATTAATAGATTGACGTCTCCTCATAGTAGAGTTTCAGACCTGGAAGAATTTCTGATCCTCCTTGCATGAATGGTGAATTAAGTAGGAAGCTCACAGTATTAATTTGATTCTCCCTTCTTTAATTACTTGTCTATGGGCGTTAAGGCCAATTTCCCTTTGGGGAACACCGGTTAAACGGTCGCATTCAATCAACCAATATCTCACCCCGGCGATTACCTCCGCTAAAGTCAGGATTGGCTACAGGTATGACCTTGGACAGGACATTTACAATGAACATTTTTATCGATTCTTTGATTGAATTCTTCTCCTTAATAGGACCGCGCTTTCGCTCGCGGAAAATTGATTGTAAACTGAGACTGGCAAGATCTGTCTTGTTTATCGGAAAAGATAGTACAAATCATCTATAGGTTTAACACTTCGCTGGATATCCTTTTATCCAATAGTTGATCCTTCTTGCCTTTCCCTCTGACTCCGGAGTAAGGGTCGCCGGACCCCGTTGTACGACGTGATAGGTACTGCAACCGCCAATGATATAGCGGTCCTGCAATATAGTTAAAAGGAAAAAACTGATTCACCGCTTACCGAATACCTTGTTCAATGCTTCAGTCCTGCTTTGAACCTGCAATTTCTCGTAAATGTGCCTGGTATGGGTCCTGACAGTCTCCATGCCGACGTGCATCTCCGCAGCTATTTCCTTGAGCCGCAGACCCTGCGAAAGGGCTTTCAATATTTCTTTCTCCTTCTGGGTCAATATGTTCACCTTATTCAAAGGATCATTCATCCGAAAGCTTGAAATTACCCTTCTCGCAATGTTCGTACTCATCGGACTGCCGCCTTTATATACTTCCGTAATGGCTTCCAACAATTTATCCGGGGTGGTCTTCTTTACCAAATAGCCCGATGCCCCGGCTTTCAGCGAGTCAAAGATCTTGGAGTCATCTTCATAGACGGTGCTCATGATGAATTGAATGCCCGGGCATTTATCCTTTAACTGGCCCACCGCCTCTATGCCGCTCAAGCCGGGGAGATTAATATCCATCAATACTACATCAGGAATGCTTCGCTGAAGACCGATAATGGCATTTTCAGCATCGCCATAAGTGTCCAAACAGGAGAATCCGGTGCTGCTGTCGATAAGGAGTTGCAATCCCTCACGGATCTCCTTTAAATCATCAACAATTGCAACGGTTATCATCTTAGGTGTTAGTTAGGACAAATTTAATTGTTGCAGGCTTACTTTTTATAACAAAAAAAGGGTAGACGGAAATTTACTTCCGTTCCTATCCCCAAAACAGTTTCAATCTCACAGCTCCCCCCAATCTGGCTGAGCCTTGTCCTCATATTTTTTAAGCCATTCCCCAAAGGCCGGGAGTTGGCTATTTCGAACCCCCTACCATTGTCCCTGATGGAGATATGCAGGTGCTGTTCGGTTTGCTCCAAACTGATTGCCACCTCATTACATCCAGCGTGTTTTGTGATGTTGTTACAGGTTTCTTTGATCACCAGAAACATATTTCGCCTCTGCACCTCTGACAATTGGGTATTTTCGTCCGTCAGTACGAAATGACAATCTGCCTTAATATTCTCCGTGTCAAAGAAGTTTACCACATACTCCCGCAAATAAGCTGCGAATGCAGCAAGTGTATCATTTTCGGCATTGAGCACCCAAATTATATTTTCCAGGTTATCAATAAGCTCTCTGGAATGATTGGCTATGTTTTCCAGATTTGTTCTTGCCTTATCAGGCTCGCCTAACTGTGTCTTGGCTATTTCTCCCAGTATCGCAATTTTCGTAAGGCCACTGCCGAGATCATCGTGTATGTCCATCGAAATACGATTGCGCTCTTCAACTCTGGCGTCCATTATGGCTTTGTTCTTTTCAAACTTCATTTGTTGAACGACGAATTTCTCCTGCTCCGCCTCCAGGACCGCGGCCTGTTTTTCATCAAATATACTCTTGACCCAATACCCGATGGCTATGGAAAAGAACAAAATATCTCCCATATACCCTACGTCAAGCCATTCAATGGCACCCAGGATTATCGTTTTATTTGCCCTCGTATTCGCAATAAAACTCATTAGCGTCGTAAGGAAAAAATAAGTGCAGCCCAACAGGACCAACTCCTGGAATCTTGATTTTTTCAGCATGACCAGCCGGCACAGCAATACCAGGCAAATGCTGAAGATGACAATGCGTATGGCCAAAAAGAAAAAGGATGGTAATCGCCGCCCAATACTATTGAAAAAAATCACGACTATTGCATAACACAGCATGACCGAGCCAAGGATCAACCAGACTTTGTAATAGCGCTTATTGGCAAAGTGTTGCAGCCCCAACGCGTTTATTCCGAAATTGATGTACAAAGTAAAACTGACGATTTGCAAACCTTCATTCAGATATTGATGTAGGTTTTCAGCCCTTAGCGGCCCAACCAGATCAGCAGGTATCTCTCCACGCAGCAATACAAAAAGACTCGAAAAGAACAGGTATAACGCGTAATTCAGGATCAATCTGTCCCTGAAAAAAACATACAAAATAGTATGATAGCTCGTAGCCAAAAGCGAAAACCCAAGGCAGACAAGCGAAAACAGATTTACTATCTTTTCTGAGTCATACATTGTTTGCTAATGCGTTGGTTAGATTGGCTTATTTACAGGGCAGCGTATATTGGCCATCCGAAAATAAGATTTAAAGTTGTCTCCTACCCCTTTTTTGGGATTTTTTGAGGGTCATCGGTCGACTATTTTTACACTGTCTCCTCCTTTTATAAACGCATAATCACAAGTAATGAAAAAGTCTTTTGCCATTGCGGCAGGCATTTCCTGTCTATTGCTTTGCTTATTCATTTTGCAAAGTTGCAACAAGAAAAACAATATGGGGGTCACAGTAACAGTGACTTCTGTTAGTCCCCGTAGTGGTAATTCAGGAACATTCGTAACGATAACGGGCACCGGTTTTGTTACCGATACGACACAGGAAAGTGTTTTGATGGGGCCTATCAATGCGCCGATCATAGCTGCCAGCTCCACCCAGCTCGTTGTGGCTGTTCCGATCAACAAGGATTCTGCAAGCGTGGATTCTGTTCTGATCGTGGTAACTGTCCAATCCGTTATCATCGGTTCGGGCTATTTCACCTACAACAATACAAATGTAGGGGCGGGACAGGTCACTACGTTTGCGGGAAGCGGCCAATCCGGTTCTGCCGACGGCCCGGCGGCCTCGGCTACTTTTAATTCGCCGGAAAATGGTGTATTCGACAAATCGGGCAATTTATACGTAGCCGATTTCGGGAACAACGAGATACGAAAGGTCACCCCCGACGGAACGGTGTCCACTTTTGCCGGCAGCACAACGGCGGGCTACCAGGACGGGCCGGCTGCACAAGCGCTGTTCAGTGCGCCTTCCGGCCTTTGTTTTGATACGCAGGGTGATCTATATGTATCCGACGAATTGAACAACCGGATCCGAAAGATCGATCCGGCTGGGAATGTGACCACGGTTGCAGGCACAGGGCAGGTCGGTTACATTTACGGCGCCAGGCCCGCGCTGGCCAGCAGTTTTGACCGGCCCATCGGGATTGCGTACGATTCGATCAGCAATATGCTGATCGTCGCAGACAGCCGCAACAATGTGATCCGGGCCATCAGTCTCGCCGACAGTACCTGTACTACAATCGCCGGTCCGATCGATGGGCCCACCGATATAGGTTCCGCCGATGAAACCAACGGAGATGCCACAATAAATGGCGCTACGTTCAACAGTCCCAGGGGAATTGCGATCTATGCTAACGGAACAAGTGCGAATGAAAACCTGTTTGTGTATGTGGCTGAATATGGTAACAATAAAATCAGAGAGGTGGTTTCTGTGGGCAACATATACAATAACCTGTTCAACCAGGGCACGGGCGGGCAGGTTGCCAATGTTAATACCTATACGCTAGCCGGAAATGCTGGCAATCAATCCGGATTTACCAATGGCACGGGATCTGCCGCCAGTTTTTACGGTCCCAACAGCCTCTGCTTCGGCGCTTCGAGTATCTTTGGCGGCAGCGGTATCCCGCTTCTGTTTATAGGCGACGCCAGCAACCACGCGATCCGCTACGCACAGGGAGCCGCCGGCAGCACTTCCGGATCACAAATCAATTTTGAAACGGTGACAGGAACAGGATTTCCGGGTCTTGTGAATGGCTCCTACACCCAGGCGCAATTTGAATACCCCGACGGCGTCGCTTATAATCCGGTAGATGGCAATTTGTACGTGATCGAATTCGGGAACAACGATATCCGGAAAATACTGCTGCATTGAAAGGAGCATTGAGCGAACCCGGAATGATGATTATAGATGTCGAAAAACCTAATATTCTGTACGGTCAAAGTCTGGTTAGATGAAAAAATCCCCCAATTAAATGTAAAATAAAAAGCTGTCCGAAATATGTCCGAACAGCTTCTAATCAATTTAAAATCAACTTAAATAGTCGGGAAGACAGGACGCTTAAAAACGCGTTATTCTTTTATAATCCAGTAAGTTGCGATTTCAGAGCTCGTTTTGTTCATCTCTTTGTTCGCAATTTTTTCAAGAGCTTATTACCGCATAAAGATACTAAAGCGTATTAAAATATTTCAACTTATCGCAAGAATAGGTCTTAAAATAATCGCACGGCTCTAATCAAATCAGGATATTAGTTTTTGAGATCTCTTTACTTTGACTTTGAAGGCGAGCCAAGCGCCAAAAATTGGCAGGAGCACGAAAGAGACATACATATAGCCCTTTAAATCGACATTGGATATCCCCTTGGTATGTGGATTCAACCACCTATCTAAAAGGAACAGTGCGACAATAATGCTAAGAAGGCCCCAAACAGCAAACGCCAAATAGGCGATGACAGTGAAGAGTATTTCCAATAATTTTTTGGTCATCTAGTTAAGTTAAGGAACTTTGGACTATGGCGAGCGCACTGAAAGTATATAAAAAACATTGTTTTCGCAAGAGCGTTTGGATTACAGGTTCGCCGAGCGCTTGCCTTGCCGCAGCGCTTGCAATTTTTGGGTTGTTGGCCTGTAAAGTGCCGCATAGGAGAGGAAGCGAAGGGGCCGGTGATAAGGTCCACCTGGTTGGTCTGGTGCCAGACGAAGAAACAGCCAAAAAGATTGCCGAAGCGGTTTGGCTGCCTGTCTATGGGCCGTCAGTGCTCGACGAAAAGCCGTTCATAGTTAAAAGCGTAGGCGACTCCACCTGGATCGTTGAAGGCACCCTCGACAAAGACGAACTCGGCGGCACTGCCTATATTGAAATTGCCGCCAAAGACGCGCGCGTTCTAAAAGTCACCCATGGCAAATAACCGGCTGGATGGTCCCTCGCACAACACTGAATTGAATTTTTTTGGGTGGTTTACAATAAGGTAATCTTCTTGACGGCACATTCGGTAGGCGTCAATGCTAACCCTACTTACTTCCGATTCAGAAGTTCAATAGTTTGCTCAACAAAAATCAATGAACTGTCTGGACCTTTGTCGTCCGATGTTATTTTCAAAAGCATTCGCTTTTCTTGCAATATGGCCAATGCCTCATCTTTAATTTCACCTGATATTTCGCGGTGGACTTTGTTGACTATCTCATATGCCTGATATCTCGGCTCATATTCCAATTCGCAAATCATTTTTACGAATTCAATAAAATATTCTTTAACATCTAAATTCTCCAATGCATATACCAGTGATCCATTATTATTGGATAGTTCTTTCTCCTTGATTTTATCAATTATAGTTGGAATTGCTTTATTGAACTTAGCATCAGACAGTATGAAAGCTATTTGATTCCGGACAACACTGCTTTTAGTCACAACGAAAAATCGAAGTAGTTCTTCTTTATCTTCTTGGTCAAGATTTTCTCCTTTTAAAGTTTTTATTGCTTTGTATAGTTCCGTGCTCATAAATTAAAAGAGAAAGAATTCGAAGCCGCTTTCACTTACCACGTAAAATATTTGAATAATCGCATTGCCGAGTATTACCATCGTATCATATCCAAGAAATTGTCGAATTTCTCTATTCCGTGCGCCGAAGGATACATTCTATCGAATTCCGGGTAAGTGAATGGTTTTGCAAAATAAACAAAATGCCATTTATCGGCCACTAGATCGAAAGTAATATGTAATGCGTCCTTGCTGGGGTCGATTGTTTCATAAACACTTATGACAAGCTTGTCAATTGAACTGTAAGCAAAAAGACGCCCGGCCACTCCTGAATTTATAATGTGCTGAATCAATTCGATCATCTTGAAATGTCGATCACCGAAATCCGATATGAACCGATTCTGAATGTATTCCCAGGTTTGGGCCTTATTCGACGAAAGTTTTGCCTGTCTCTCTTGATCAGCCATAAAAATAGATCTGTCAGACCGAAGATAGCAAAAGATCTCTTAGTGCTAGCAGTGGAAGTTAAAGCGATACGTTTTGAAAGAAGAATACCTAAGCGAAGCAAACGAAGGGGCGTTGCTGTCTTATCCCACTTATTATCATTATTTTAAATCTCGAGGAAATTTGCTAAATTTACAATATGAGAACCATAACCCTCAACATGCCTGATTCATTCAATATGGAAAACCGAGAAGTCGCTATGCTTCTTGCCAGCCGTCTGTATGAGCAAGGGAAACTGTCTCTCGGCCAGGCGGCTGATGTGGCGGGCCTTAGTAAAAGGACTTTTGCCGAACTTCTGGGTTCTTACAATGTCTCCATCTTCAATTTCCCACCTTCCGATCTGTCAAGGGATGTAGCAAATGCCTAAGACGATTATTTCCGATACCAGTTGTCTTATTATTTTGACCAATATCGGAGAGCTCGACTTGCTTCGCAGAACTTATGGATCAATTGTTACAACCGTCGAGATAGCAATAGAATTCGGTGAACCGCTTCCCGATTGGGTCACTATTGAAAATGTTTCAGATAAGCAAAAGCAGCAACTTTTAGAGATGCAGATCGACAAAGGTGAGTCGAGCGCAATCGCGCTTGCCCTGGAGACGCCTGATTGTACGGTCATACTCGATGACTATCGAGCAAGAAAAATAGCGGAGCAGCTGGGCGTCAACTATACCGGGACAATAGGGGTTATCATCAGAGCTAAGATCAATGGTGTCATCCCTTCGATAAAGCCAATCTTGTCAAAGATAAAAGAAACCGATTTTCGACTATCTGCAGAAATTGAACGGCAAGCGTTGCTGGCAGCTGGCGAATTATAATCAAAAGCACCCATTGCATCTATGGAAGTCAATCGAAAGGACTTACGAGTTACCATTAACGAAGAAGAATGGTTGGTCGATCTAAAATGGTATCGTGGGCCAGCCGTTATAATAATGGTTGCACTCGCTTCGGAAACAAATACAATTTAAGGCTTGCTTTGAGCCGGTCCAAGGCACGATCGGCCAGGTTCGAATCCAGGAAAGACGCACTAACAAAATCTTTGTAAAATGGCTTCCATTGAGTTGCAGTTTCAGTCACGAAACAACTCACCCAATTGCTCGCAACGATAGCCGAAAATTGGTAGATTTTGCGAAGAATAGGCAACAAAAAAACGCTGTAAATCAAATACTTACAGCGTTAGTCGGGAAGACAGGAATAACGCGAGTGTTGTACCTGTCTACATATCATTAAGTTGCGGATAGGGGTCTCAAAAGTCACCGCCTACATCGCTAACTTTTTAAAGAGCAAGTTTACAATCAAAGATACTAAAAAGAAATAATCTATTCCAAATTACACCAGTGAGTCTTTCACTTTTAAAAAATAGCTTTTTTACCATCCTGTAGTCATTAGGCAGTGGAACCTTGAAAGATGGTGTCGATGGTTCCAAATTTATAAATCGGTTTTCCATCTTCAGTGGTAAAAGGTAAGCATTCAGACGGCCTTCAATGAACTCGATCCTTTTCAGTATTTCTTCCTCAGTTTTTTTAATATTCATATAATTAATGGCATTTTTTGCTCGACTGAAATATAGTCCTGGTGAAACGAGGGAACGCTTCGTCCGAGGGGACGTAGCGGTTCATGCTCCTTATGCTTAGGTTTTTGAAGATACACCGGGCAATGTGTACAGCATGCCCGGACATGCCTGCCTGTCTTTACTCCTTTGTTCGTGTCACCCTTCGCTTCTTAGACTCTTTGCCGGCGCTGCAGAAGCCGCCCGAAAGGTATGATAACTCACGGTGAGGAATGCAATTACAAGTGTGCCCAGGCTGGCGCCGATGAAAAGGAGCCATGAGATCTTCGTTCGGAGAACAAATTGGCTTAACCATTTATCAAGAAAATACCAGGCTATCGGGGTGGCGATAACACATGATAAAATAACCAGCAACAAAAAATCCTTTGTCAGGTGCGCCCATAGATTGATGGTAGAAGCTCCTAACACTTTCCGCACCCCGATCTCCTTCATACGTTGCTGTGCAACATATGAAGCCAATCCAAACAATCCTAAACAGGAAATAAAAATGGCAAAGACCGTAAAAAAGAACGCAAGACGGCCAATGCGTTCCTCATCCAGGAATTTCTTTCCAAATTCCTGATCCACAAAGGCAAAGTCGAATGGACTGCCGGGATCATAGGTCTTAAAGACATCCTTGATCCTGGCTATCGATTGGCTCACCGGGAAATTCCGGCTTATTCTTATTGTTATATATTTCACCCCTCCATAGGAATCTAACATGAACACGGTAGGCGATGGTTTCTGGTAGGGAGACTCCATTACCATGTCTTTGATCACTCCAATTATCGTTTTGTTCATTTCGCCCAACTCGATCCGGTCACCAATTGGGCTTTTAAATCCAGTTAGCGCTACTGCGGATTCGTTTAAAATTATCGCATCCGAATCAGACGGGAAATCCCGGGAAAAATCCCTGCCATTTTTTAAGTCCCATTTAATCGTCTTTCCAAACTCAGGGGTCACAAAAATCACCCCCAATACCGGTACCTCATTCGGATCCTTACCCCGCCAATTAAAACTTATATAATGGTTCCGCACTTCAGTGGATCGACTGGACGACTCTGCCATCTCCTCAACCATTCCGGTTCCCATAAGATCCTTCCTCAAGGCATCAAAATGCGTGACCAGCGTTTCCGAATGTATATTCAGGGTAATTAGTCCGTTAAAATCATAGCCGGCCGGCCTGTTTCTGGTAAACCGCACCTGGCGGAAAACGATGATCGTTCCAATTATAAGCGCAACCGACACCGCAAACTGGAAAACGACCAGAATTTTTCTGAGTGCAGAAGAAGAATTGCCATTACTGGAAATCCCTTTCAGAACTTTTATTGGCTTAAACCCTGACAAATAAAAGGCCGGATAAGTGCCCGCAATTATGCCGGTCAAAAAGATAAAGACCAATCCCAATAGCCAGAAGACTACATTGCCCCAAGGAAACCCTATCAATTTATTTGCCAATGAATTAAAATAAGGCAATAAGACCAGGTCGATCAAAATTGCAAAAAGGAAAGCAAAAAATGCAGTGGCGACCGACTCACCGAGCATCTGGAACGTTATTTGGCTTCGGGAAGATCCGATCGCCTTCCTTATACCAACTTCCTTTGCCCGCCTTTCACTTCGCGCCGTACTTAGGTTCATAAAATTGATGCAAGCCAGAACGAGAACAAAAATGCCTATAACGCCGAATAACCAAACGATTTGTATCCTGCCCCCGGAGATCTTCCCATTGCTGAACTCATTATATAAATGCCACTTATCCATGGGATATAAAGCGATCTGCTCCTTTCTTTTGAGATGTGGCTGCGTAAGATTTTTTATTTTTTTATTTATGTTCTCAATGTCGGCCGGGTCCCTTACCTGTACATATACTTGAAAGTGATGGTTGTTCCAATTGTCATTTAGTTTATTTGCATTGTTTTCGTTATTCCACGGCAGAAGTAACTTTATATCGGACAAAGTGGTGTTTGCCGGCAGATCCTCAAATACGCCTTTGACCTTGAGCTGGATATCGTCATCTACCGTTACTATCTTTTCAATGGGATCCGAGTCTCCAAAAAGCGATCTGGCAAGAGACTGTGTTATCAGTATGGCGGAAGGGTCATTCAATGCATGTCGATCGCCTTGCACCATCTTTAATGTGAACATCTCCGGGAATTCTTCCTGCACCCAATTCCCCGAAGCCAATATCGCTTTATCCTTTATCGAGATCTTGTGATCATTGGGCTCCGAACAAATTGCTACACTTCTGAGATCATTCGGATATTTTGTACGCAATTCAGCTGCGACAGGCACGGCGGTATTTGATGCGGAGCCCTTCACGCCGTAAATCGACAATATGGAGGTTAAACGCTTATGATCGGTAAAATAATTATCGAATGAGATCTCGTCCCAAACCCATAACCCTATCAATATCGCGACGGCCATACCTATCGAAAGACCGCCCAGGCTCATGAAACTATAAGGCCTGTTCTTTATAAAACTTCTGATCGCTATTTTTATATAGTTCTTGAAGATCATAGGAGGTTAAATGGTTTACGGATAAAATAAGTCAAAATGTCTAATTAACCAAATAAATTACCACTGCCGGCTTTAGAGGCATACCTGGCATTGAAAGTTGTCAGCAGTTGATGCCGCTCGGCCGCACTCAGGCATTTGCGCTGGATTTTCTTTTGAAGGGGTCCGGGGAAACAACACCCGCATGGGATGTATTATTGAGGGGAGAGAGGCGAGTCTTGGAAAGCAGCCACCCCCCCTTGTCTTATGCTGATCGGCGAAATGATGCCCGGTCAATGATACATCCCCTGCGGGTCGCCAAAGCCGAACCGCCGTTTGGCTTTGCACTTCGGTTGATCGGCTGCGGCTGCTTGCACAATGCCCTCGCTTGAAGAGTTGGAATTTTCAAAAATTGGGGCGTTTCTTCTTTTTCCTTCTTCTCCTTTCCTCTGGCGTCAAATCATCTGGAGCACTTAGCCCACCGCCGCCGGATGTGGTTAGAAGCAGGATCTGTATTGCCCTCGACATTGCAGCTTCGGCAAGGTCATTATGCACCGTCTGGCGGCTTTTTGGGGGTTTTGCGGGCTGGGAGGGATTTAGAGCCTGACGAGGCTTTTCGGGAATTCGGCCTGAACTTAGATTCCGTAAGTTTTCCCTAGTCTCGGAGAGTTTTTGCTGAAGGTCAAGAATTTTCTGCAACCCGACGAGAGAATACCTCCGGTCAATTTGACTGCCTTTGAAAGAAACATTTCCCATCTTAAAACTGATCCCCTGCCTTTCCCGGGTTTGCCCTTTAAACTTGTATAGCACATCAATTCCAAGTTTTTGGAGGCGTTCTTCAAGTTCTTCAACAGTCCGGCACTGGGATATTTTTTGGGTTATGGCTTGATAAATCTTATACTTGATGGCTTCCGACTTACTTAGAGCGTCCAGGTGAGTCCGCCGCAAATCTTTTCTGATTGCGGATATTAGGCCGTACTCCTGGGTAAGTTGCTGCGCAACCTTTTTACCTCTCAGGCCAATCCAACTGTCGGAGATTGCGTTGCCGTCGTTGTCCACCAGATTGGCGACGATGTGCAAATGCAGGTGGGCCTTGTCCGTGTGCTTGCTGACCGAGAACTGGGCATTGACGATGCCGAGCCGATCTAAATACTTCCGGGCCATTTCTTTCAACTGTTCGTCGGAAGGCTTTTCGTCTGGGTGAAAGCTCAGGATGGAATGAAACACGGCTTTCCCCTTGGATGGTCTAGTCTGCTGCTGGCGTAAAAAATCTTCCGCCATCAACTTGTAGTCGTGCCCGCGAACCCCCTCAGCAATCAATACCTCCGCTCCCTTTTTCTGGCAGACGTACCGGCAGGTATGGTAAAAGGAACTGGCAGGAAGCGTCTTACTAATCATGGCTTCAACTTTTTCAATATCTCATCCAAAAACGCAAGGAGATTATGAAAACGGTACGCTGCCAAGGGAACGCCCTCAACATGACAGCACTTGACAAACTGGTTTATGTTGTTGGCAACTCCTATTAAGTTTCTAGCAATTTCTCGTTCTTCAGCAGTAAGACGGGTACTAATAGTGGCATGAATTCCCAAATGCCGAAGGTAGGCCGTTGGCTTCATCCCAACCGATCCAGCTTTCTCACTAATCGTATGATATTCCAACTTGGTAAACCTGATGCTAGCTCGAACCTCTCGTTTGACGGCCTTTACCGGTCTTCCCGTAACTTTTATTTTATGACTGCCTGCTTCCACTCCATTATTATTATACAAATGATGGCCTAGCTGTTCTCCCTATGCGACCAACGGGAGCATAGGGACGAGCGTTGTTGTCGGGACGTTTTCGTCCGACAACAACACCGCTCGCCTTAAAAACTTCGAAGTTGAAGCCTGTTAGGAAATCGCGGGGGAGCTGGCCGGGGAAACGCCCCTCGGGCGACCTTTCCGGCAATACTTCCCCCTTTCGGAATTATCTGGGAAGCTTCTTTGGACTGGTTAATGTCAGGTCTATTTCGGCCGCGTCGTAAAACATCAGTCCGCCGACCCGCTTGAAAGGTAATTGCCCCTTCTTGCGAAGGGTCATTAAAGTGCCGCCGGAAATATTGAGTAGTTTCTTGACTTCTCTGGATTTTATCCAGCGCTTAGGCGGTTTGCTCAATTGGCCATCCAACATCTTCCTTATATCCATCAGTAAGTTGATCCTGAATTTCTCAAGATCGTCGAGCGTCACCAGTTGATTCCCGGATGGTTGCTTTTGGTCTCCTGGTAGGTATAATAGTTTTCCCATACTGTTTTTTTCAAATATACCGTTCCGAAATGCCGACGCATCAGAGTGCAGAACAAATACGGAAGGATTATTTTCAAAAATTATTGTTAAACAGTCCTTCTAGCCATTCTAACCTATCCCAAAAATCTCCTTCGGCAAGCTTGCACCTGACCGCCATTTTGCCGATTTATTGCCGGTTCCGGGCAAATTCATTTCCTTCCTAATTTTTGCCGGCAGTTAAAAAAACGAATATTTTCTATTATTTTCATGATGGAACAAAAACCTAACGGTTAAGCCATGAGCCTGTCCGTCGATCATCAGGTTGAAAAATCCGGCAACCACTAGATAACCGCATACTATGAATGATTTAGCAATACTTAAATTAGCGGCAACAGAAGTCGAATCTAAGACCTGGGGGGTAACGCAACAGTTTCTGGAAATTCATGACCTTACTTATGAGGACGATAAGCTGAAAGTGGCCCACATCGACAAAGACAAGAATGACGGGGAAGCAATTGTATATTTTCCGGTAAAAGATGAAAAGTTCTATTTGGCAATTTACATCCGAACAACTCCCAGCATGGAAATTATTGGCGTTGGGACAGAGCCGGATCACAAAATCTACCTGCGCGCTACTTCCGAGAAATTAAGTTTTGAGGAATTGTCCAAGTTGACATCATTAAAACCAACTGATGGATGGAATAAAGGTGATAAACGCAAATACGGAAATTCCGTATATTCCTTCAGTTGTATAGAGTTTATGCCAAATCCAGAACCGGACGAATTTGAGGATAAAATCTACAAACTGCTTGATTTCCTTGATAAAGATAAGGAAGGTGTTTGTCGACTCGCAGCAATGGCCAATGGCCACATTCAGGTGGCATCCGTTTTCCACAATGGGAACACTATGCTTGGCGGTTTTCATCTTGACAAGCATTTAATAAGTAGGTTGAAGGCTTTAGATCTTGAAATTGATTTTGACCTTTATGCTGAAGGCAGCTTTTTTAAATAAGCAAAAGAACGCCCGAGCCGTTTTTTTGGTACTCGGGCGCTGAAACCTATTTCACCACTTTCAGGGCAGCGATACTTCTGCTATTGTCCAACCGGTCCTGGAGCAAATTCATGTCCATCCCGATTTTCGTTTGATTTACCTTGGCATACAGCATAGTAGTGCTGATCTTGGTATGACCGAGCATTTTGCTGATTGTCTCGATCGGGACGCCATTCATCAAAGTGACGGTCGTGGCGAAAGTGTGCCGGGCAAGATGAAAAGTGAGGTATTTCTGAATTCCGCAGATTTCGGCGATGATCTTCAGACTTCGGTTTACTTCCTGATTGCTTACTCGGGGGAAAACCGTGTCACGCTTGCCGGCCTCATGGCCGGAGAATTTTGCCAGCAGGACGTCGGCAGGCTTGAGGAGGGGAACATTTACGGGAGTGTCGGTTTTGGCCCTCGTCGTCTTTACCCACCTGACCTTGTCGATTCCGGTCAAAATCTGCTGAGGCCGCAATTCCATGAGATCGACGTAAGACAGGCCGGTATAGCAACTAAATAGAAAAAGGTCTTTTACCCGATCCAGCATGAAATTTCCGAAATCCTGGCTTTCCAGCACGGCCAGTTCCAGATCGGTAAGGAACTCCCGTTCGGTATGCTTGAACTTTAGCCGAAAGTTTGAAAACGGGTCTTTCTCGATCCATTCGTTCTTTACCGCCCAGGTCACCATTTTCTTTAGACGCTCCAAATGCTTCATGGTCCCGTTGGTCGTGCAAGGATCGTTCTCCTTCAAGGAATTGTTCCGGACGAAAAATTCAAAGCCGGAGATAAATTCATAGTTCAGGTCCTTCAGCCGCATATCCTCCTTTTTGTACCGGGCCACCAAAAAGCGTTTTAGGTAACTTTCGGTGGCGTGATAGTTTTTCATCGTTCCTGGCTTCAAAACCTTTTGCATGAGCATATGGTGCTGGTTGACCAGCCATAGCAAGGAATAAGAAATCACCGGTTCCTTCCCGATGCCGAGAAATGCGGCCTTAACTGCCGTGGCCGTCAGCGGTTCGTCTTCCAGTAGGAGATCCCGGTAATGCCGGTGCAGCGTCCCGTGCATTTCCTGCAAGTGGCTGTTGAACGCCCGAAGTTCAGGAGTTTTCGATTTGGCGGCTCCTTTGCCAAAATTCCAATCGGCTTTGGAAAGTGACTGTTTCATCGAAAACTCGCATCGAGTCGCATTTACAACGATACGGGCATAAACGGGGAATTTGGCGTCGTCGCTGGGCCTGCTGGTCCGCAGGACAAAATGAACACCGAAGGTGTTGTTACTTTTCATACCATTAGTTTTTTGCGTTATCAATCGCTCTTCGCATGATCGCAAAACCTAAAGAAATGACGTCAGGAGCCCGTCGGATAAGGTTTTTGGTCGGTCAGGTGAACACAAGTTAAACCTGCATTTGTGTTCACCCGCTTGTTCGCAAAACACCTTATTACACCTTGCCGCAAAATGATATGGATATAAAAGAAAAAGCCCGTAAAATCAGCGTTTTACGGGCTCACGTCTTGTCTTAGCTTTAGACTCATGTCGCCCTGGCAGGACAATTCTCGAACCAATTCGTCGCTGACCTGAGACGATTAGCGAACCTAGCGATTTGAAAACCAATGTTTTCAGTCGCTTTTTTTATTTCCTGGCCTCAACCCCAAAAAGTTAAAGAAATGTTAGAAGGGGGCCGACCAGACCTTTCCGAAGGGAGCAAAAAGCCGGGAACTTTGCCCTTCGGCATGAGTAGACAGTAAGAGGGAAGGATTCCCCTAAACGAGCCGGTTTGTGTGAACATGAAACAGTGAGATATGGAGAACTGGACGGACAATCTTATTTACCTCTTTTGGACGGCTTATCCAACTTTAGGCCGCTCAACTCATAATTCAAAAAAAGAGA
>Ga0302309_10000834_pt1 | contig 32147 bp, 30 predicted proteins | sample III_Palsa_N1_1_FD_200453 | JGI IMG/M metagenome (GOLD analysis project Ga0302309, IMG submission 200453) | Peat permafrost microbial communities from Stordalen Mire near Abisko, Sweden - III_Palsa_N1_1 | ecosystem: Environmental > Terrestrial > Soil > Palsa > Peat permafrost | place: Sweden... | reverse complement strand
CGCCCATCGTCTGCGCCGGCGTCACGGTGTACAAGGGCCTCAAGTCCACCAACGCCAAGCCCGGCGACTGGGTCGTCATCTCCGGCATCGGCGGCCTCGGTCACCTGGCCGTCCAATACGCCAAGGCGATGGGCTTCCACGTTGCTGCAGTCGATGTATCCGATGAGAAGCTCGAGCTAGCTCGTTCGCTCGGCGCCAAGCTCACCGTCAATGCCAAGCAGCAGGACCCCGCAGCCTTCTTCCAGAAGGAGATCGGCGGAGCCAACGCGGTGCTCGTCACAGCGCCCTCCCTCCCCGCATTTGCACAAGCCATCGGCATGGCCCGCCCGCGCGCCACCATCGCGCTCAACGGCCTGCCCCCCGGCTCCTTCCCCCTGCCCATCTTTGAGGTAGTGCTCAAGGCCCTCACCATTCGCGGCTCCATCGTAGGCACCCGTCTGGATTTGGCCGAGGCACTGTCGTTCGCCGGAGAAGGTATGGTCCACGCCCACGTAGCAGCAGAGAAGATCGAAAACATCAACGACATCTTCGCCCGCATGCACGCCGGAAAAATCGACGGCCGCATCGTCCTCGACATCACCGGCACCCACTCCACGCCGACCGTCGCCCACGAACGGGAACTCGTTCACGCCTAGGTCTCACCCCCAGGCTCAACCAACTAGAAAGGCCCGGACCCAAATCCGGGCCTTTTCCACGCCAAAGGGCCATTTGACAAGCGTGCTTGTCACTCCTGTCAAGCTAGCTTGTCTTTTACCCTCAAACCACCTCGAGACATCTCGAGAACACCGTGTTGAACACCCCGATTTGCAACCCGAAACCCACCTAAAGCAATCGATTTGCAGCACCAAATTCACGGAAATCCCAGCAAAACCGACTTTTAATTCACCGTCACCGTAATCGTAGCCGGAGCTGTAACCGAAACGGTTCCACTGGTTCCTGTCACCGTTACGGTGTACGTCCCAGCCGTGGTTCCCGCCGTCACCACGTTCGAACAGGGAACCGAATTCGACGACCCGCTACACCCGCTCATCATTCCTAAACATAATCCCAGCAACAACATAAGCGTCGCACCCCGCAGCACCCGCCGCCGCCGCACCGGCACCAGCAGCAACAAAAACCCCGCCAAAGCCAAGCCACTTCGGCTCGCCGCCGAGTTCGTAAGGCAATTGTTATACGGTCCCGCCGACGTCAGCGAAATCGTAGCCGTCTCCGTCCCCCCAGCCGTAAGACTAAAGCTACCCGGCGATACCGCACAAGTCGGCGGCTGCGCCGTAACTATTGACACCGAACAGCTTAGCGCCACAGTTCCAGTGAACCCGCTCACCGAAGTCCCAGTAAGCACCCATGTGCTAGTCGTCGTAGTATTCGCCACCGGCGTAACCGACAACTTCGACGGACTAGCCGAAAGCGTGAAACTCCCCGCAGTTCCACCCCCTCCACCTCCCGACGCAGCTGCAATGAAATCAGCAACATCCAGAGATCCCAACCCCGTAGCCTGGTCGTATCCCACCCCCACCACGTACCCCGCCAAGCCACCCGTAAGGCTAGACTCTCCCGGCGTGCTGTTGTCGCACGTCGAAGGCGTCGCTGCCATGCATCCCGTAACCCCTGAAGTTGCCACAGTTACATCATGAAACGCCGTCGGTGTCGAGGCCGCCAGTCGGTACAGCATCGGGTTTAGATTGCCCTGGGCAACTCCCATCCGCGTGTTCAACAGCGCCGCAATCCCCGCCATTCCCGGCGCCGCCGCGGAAGTCCCACTAAACACAGTAATTTGCGTCCCGCTGGAACTGGAAACGCAGCTCCCGCCCCCGGCAGCGAAGCAGCCAAGATATCCATCATGATCCGCCGCCGTGAACGACACATCCGGCACATCGCGAAACCCATCGGCCGGAACCCCTAAACCGCTCTGCCAGCTAGGCTTAGTGATGTAGGCGCTAACCCCACCTCCCCCAGCCGCCACCTGGTACAACATCGTGCCATTGCTACCGACCGTAGACGATTCGTTCCATGCGCCCTCGGGTATGTAAGAAAGCGCTGATTCATAGCCAGCGGGCGCATTGCTCGAAGCCCAATAGAGTGAGGGATTTGCCTCATCTTTAAACTCGGTTCCACCTACACAAGTAACGTAACCACTCGAACAAAGTACATTGATGCTCGCGACTTGCGGCGTCTCGGCCAAAGTAACAGGCGAAAATGGCGTATCGCAACCAGCAACGCCCGAATCGTCTGCAGAGACAAACGTAGATATTCCCTCACTTGCAGCCGTTTCAAACTGAGAGCCGAGATAATCCGTTTCGGCTGAACCGTTTTGAACCTCGCAACTACCAAACGAGATCGTCATGATCGGATCGTGAAGGGTGTCAATGTTGTAAGCGATCCCCGTATCCACACCGTCGTCCGTAGCTGTGTCAGCGCTGATGACCAGGTCGACCTGCGCGCCCGGTGCGGTACCCATCACCCGATCTACATCCAGCGTTGCTTCACTCGCATATCCGACGTTGGAACCCGTCGCCACTCCCGGATCTTTCCCAGCCAGCACTACATTCGGCTGATTGCTCGGAAGACTAGCCAACGCTTCGTAATTCGCTATGTCACTGGCTACAATCCGGGATTTCCCAATGATCGCAATATGCTGTGCTTTGGATCCGATCGTCGCACCTTGATTGCCTGCTGCGTAGATGCTGGCGATGTCATAGATGATCGAAAAGTCGTTCGGTAAGACTGCATACGAACCGCCGCCCAGGTCAACCTGCGGTCTAATTCCAGCGGCCGGCCATGTGTGCACGGAGGTTCTTGACTGCGGCTCATACTGCGTTTGGGTCAATCCATGAACGGACCGAATGACCGGGGCCAATGCTGCCGGAATTGAAGGCTCGGAGATCGTCGAGATTCGCTGTCGTTCTTTATCTGCAAACATTCCGAAACTTGTATGAAATGCACTGCCAACCGTTGCCATTGAGCCAGATGCCCGGACAATCACGCCATTTGGGGAGATCGATTCGACTGTAAGCCCCTGGCTCGAGAGCCAGGAGGTGACTGCTGCGAGATCATTGGCGGTGGGTCCGTAGAGTTCTCCAACCTGCTGTGGCGTCAGCCATTGGTGGTACAGCGGTGACATTGGATTTTGCTGGTTCGCCAACAATTGGCTGAATGCAGCCTCTGCGGCCGCATCTCGACTCAACACAATCGAGACCTGGATTTGCTTTCCTTGGTCGACAGGCTGGCCCGCCTGGTTGGGACCACTGGCCCATCCCGGTAGCTTTTGCTGCAATCCCACCAACGACCCGTAGTCCGCATTTGCTGCAATTCGATCAACCTGCATTACCGGTTGGAGACCGGCGATCACGTTGGAACGCGTCTGAGCGGACAAAGCAGACACGGCGCAGCTCCCAACGAGCCCCAGTATCAGGGCGCACGGAGGGGTGCACCGACGACGAATCGCAAACCAGGAGTGCATCAGGCCTCGAAATCTAACCACGAAAAATCTAACCACGAAAAGTTGCTGTATTTACTTGCAAACAGGGTACGGTATTGCGACGCACTGTGGGAAGTTGCAGCCTCAAAAGGACAAGATAAAGTTCTAGCTATGATGTTTGTTGGAGGTTGCTATGTCCAGAACTCAATCCTCGATGGTCGAATTGGGAACGATCGCTCCTGATTTCCAGCTGGTCAATGTCATGACCGGGAACGCCCCGAATCTCGATCAGATTCGGGGACCCGGGAAGAAATCTGGTCTGCTCATCATGTTTATCTGCGTTCATTGCCCATACGTCAGGCACGTGGAGGAAGAGCTGGCGCGGATTGGCAGGGATTATTTCGGCCATTCCGGGGAGGGTCCCATTGCAATCGCGGCGATTCAATCCAATGATATTGAGCAATATCCTGAAGACGGCGCGGAGCCTATGCGCGAACAGGCAGATCGCCTGGGCTGGCGATTTCCCTACCTTCTTGATGCAACCCAAGAGGTTGCCCGTTCTTACGAGGCCGCCTGCACTCCAGACTTTTTCTTATTCGATGAAGAGTTGCGGTTGGTCTATCGCGGCCAGCTCGATTCCAGTCGGCCGCGCCGCAAGGATTTTGGTAATGATGAGCCTGTGACGGGCGAAGACCTTCGGGCGGCAATGGATGCTCTGATTGATGGAAGACAGCCGGACTTGGAGCAACGCAGCAGCATTGGATGCAACATTAAGTGGCGGGAAACCTAGGAGCCCCGATGGACGAAATACTACAGCGACTTGAAGAGGGTGTTCGGCACTTTCAAACCGATATTTTTCCGCAGCAGGCAGAGATGTTCGCTCAAGCGGTGAGCGAAAAGCAATCGCCGCACACGCTATTCATCACCTGCGCCGACTCGCGCATCGACCCTATCGCACTCACCAGCTCTTCTACCGGTGAAATATTTGTTGCACGCAATATCGGGAACATGGTGCCGGCCTATGGTGACATGCTCGGTGGCGTCAGTGCGGTCATTGAATTCGCCGTAAGTTCCCTCTGCGTCCGCCACGTTGTCATCTGTGGTCACTCGCATTGCGGCGCTATGCAGGGGCTGCTCGATCCGGCGTCTGTCGCAACGATGCCGACCGTTGAGTCCTGGTTGCATAACGCTCATGCTGCGCTGATTGTCGCGGAAACTCTGCATACAGAGTCACTCAAGGCCCAGACGAACCATCAATTGATCGACGTACTTACGGAGCAAAACGTTCTGCTACAGATGCAGCACCTGAAGACTCACCCATCCGTTGCGGGGGCTATAGCGCGACGACACCTGACGATCTCTGGCTGGATTTACAGTATTGGGACAGGCGAAGTTCGAATCGCTCACGATGGCGAGCGGACGTTCACGCCGATCGGGATAAAGTCCCCAATCGGCGTCTGAATGTTGCGACCATACACTAGCGGGTCTGTGCGTCCGACCCGTGTTGCTTCACTAGTTTGTTATAAATGCCAAGCAGCAGAAACGGGGCAACCCACTGCCCGACGAACAACGCAGCATTTGCCTTCTCTTTTTGCGTAATCTGAAGCGTTACAGAAGCCGCTATCGCAGCGAAGGCTAACCCAAGATAGGCGCTTGATGGAATTGGCGCTGTGTATTTCTCTATGGCTGCTGTTATCTGATCTTCCTGGGCCTCTCCAGCGTGTACGCGATAATCCGTCATAAAGTGCATCTCCTCGGCAGGCTGCCGTCACCTATAGAGATGCTTTTGGGCGACAGGTTGAGCACGAGGCTTTTCACGGTTTGCGCGCCGCGAAAGAACAGTCGGTGTTTTGTTGCTCCCACTTCAGATGTCTGTTCATTGACATCGGGGCACGATCCCTTTAGCGTAGGTAGTAATGAGTGTTCAGTTGCACCATCTCGGGCATCACCATCATCGTGCGCATAGCATGTTGGCGGCTGTGTCCGGGGCAGAGTAAGTAGCAAACGCACTCCAGGATCGACGACAAGCCCGCCGACGCGCACATCGCGAGCGGGCTTTTTTGCTGTGTCGCGTCGAATTGATCTGCAGACAGCCACACGGCGAAAAAACAAAGAGGAACAACATGACGAATTCAGCAGAAGAGATGATATCGATCGATTTCGCAAAGGCCGGCGGCATGGTCGCAGGCATTGTGCAGGACGCTACGAGCAAAGAGGTGCTGATGCTTGGCTTCTTGAACGAAGAGAGCTACCGCCGGACGATCGAAACTGGTTTCGTTACGTTTTGGTCGCGCACCCGCTCCAAACTGTGGATGAAAGGCGAGACGAGCGGCAATCGCCTGCGCGTAATCTCTGCGTCCACTGATTGCGACAATGACGCACTGCTTTTCCGCGTGGAAGTCGAGGGCGATGGCTTGGTTTGTCACGAGGGCACCGTCAGCTGCTTTACCAAGCCAATTCAGACAGGGAGCAAGTAATGGCGGAGAGGAACAAGCTGAAGCTTGGTATTCCGAAGGGAAGCCTGCAGGATGCCACCATCGCCCTTTTCGAGCGCGCAGGCTGGCGAATCTACGCGAACGGTCGAAGTTACTTCCCAACGATCGACGACTCTGAGATAGAGTGCATGCTTGTTCGCGCCCAGGAGATGGCTCGCTATGTTGAGCACGGCGCCCTGGATGCGGGTCTCACTGGCAACGATTGGGTGCTGGAGAATCAATCCGACGTCGAGCGAGTGACCTCTCTTACATATTCCAAGCAATCTAGAGTGCCGGTTAAGTGGGTGCTCGCCGTGCCCGAAGACTCGCCTTTTCAGAAACCCGAAGACCTCGCAGGGAAGACGATTGCTACTGAACTGGTTGAGTATACAAAGCGCTACTTCGCTGGCAAGAATATTCCCGTCAAGGTTGAGTTCAGCTGGGGCGCTACCGAGGTGAAACCCCCCACGCTCGCTGACGCCATCGTAGAAGTCACTGAGACAGGCAGCTCCCTGCGAGCAAACCGTCTGCGCATCATCGAAACGCTAATGGAATCGGAGACCCAACTCATCGCCAACAAAGGTGCATGGGCGAATGACTGGAAACGCTCCAAGATTGAGACACTATCGCTCATGCTGAACGGAGCGATAGACGCTCAGAATCAGGTTGGTCTCATGCTCAATGCGCGGAAGGCTGATCTTGATAAGGTTCTCGCTGTTCTCCCTGCACTGAATTCGCCGACGATCTCCCAGTTGCGCGATGAAAGCTGGGTTGCGCTCAATACCATTCTGGAAACTCACCTTGTCCGAGATGTTATTCCAAAGCTGAAGGCCGCTGGCGGAGCGGGAATCGTGGAGTACCCGCTTAGCAAAGTTGTTTTGTAATAAATAAAGGATGCAATGAAGATTTTGAAGACATTTGGCGCGGAAGCTTCTGCTGCAGCGGCGGTAATCCAGCAGCTTGAGCAGCGTGGCGCCCTCAACACCGCGAAGGTCGACATCGTCGTTCGCGACATCCTCTTGGCCGTTCAGACTCGGGGCGATGCGGCCGTACGCGAGTTTGCGACTAATTTCGATGGCCTTACGGATGATCAACCATTCCTCGTCAGCCGTGCCGAGATGCAAACAGCCTGGGACACCATCAGCGAGGAACTCAAGGCTGCGATGCGGCTCGCCCAAGCGAATATAAGAGGCTTCGCTGAAAGGCAACTTCCGCGCGCATGGAGTTTTCGACCGGTCGAGGGTATGGAAGTAGGCCAAATTGTGCGCCCCCTCGGGTCCGTCGGCTGCTACGTTCCTGGAGGGCGCTATCCGCTTCCATCCACGCTGTTGATGACCGTAACGCCCGCGCAGGTGGCAGGAGTCGAGCGCATAGTGGTGTGCTCACCGAAGCCTGCACGCGAAACGATGGCTGCCGCTTATCTGTGCGGCGTCACCGAGTTTTATCGCATTGGAGGGGCTCAGGCGATTGCTGCACTCGCTTATGGCACCGAGACGGTATCAGCGGTCGACAAGATTGTCGGCCCCGGCAATCTCTACGTGACAGCCGCAAAGATGGCTGTCTCTTACCACACGGGCGTCGACATGCCTGCGGGCCCGACTGAGATTGTCGTCGCAAGCGAAGATGGGGATTCGACCGGCATCGCTGCCGATCTCGTCGCACAGGCGGAACATGATCCAGAGGCGCTCGCTGTTTTTATCACCAGCAAGCCCGAGCTCGCTCTGGAAGTTGTTCTGGAGGTGAAGCGCCAGGCGCAGGGTAATCCTATTGCCCAGCAATCGCTTGCCGCGCAAGGCGTGACCTTTGTAACCAAAACGGTAGAAGAGGCGCACTTGCTTACGAACCGGCTTGCTCCTGAACATCTGACAGTGGATGCGGGCGCGGATCTGCGTTGGGTGAAAAACGCGGGATCCATTTTTATTGGCCACCACACGCCACAGTCAATGGGCGACTACGTCAGTGGACCAAATCATGTTCTTCCAACGGGACGCAACGGACGTGTTCGTGGAGGACTCAGCGTGTTCGATTTTGTGAAGATAATTACGGTGCAGCAATACACTCTCGATGCGCTCCGTGAGGTGGGTCCTCACACGATTGCGCTTGCGGAAGCAGAGGGTTTGGTCGGCCACGCCGAGAGCGTGCGCGTGAGGATGAGATGAGCACAATTCTGGAGCAGACAATGCTGGTTCAACCGCGCAAGGCCGTGCTGGCAATGCCCGAATACCATCCGCCGCTCGCCGGTCGAGACGCCCTCCGTCTCGATTTCAATGAAAACACCTTTAGCCCTAGCCCCACGGTCCTGCGGCGATTGCAGCAACTTACGGCTGAAGGTTTGACAATCTATCCTGAGCGGGAGCCGGTTGAGCGCATCGTTGCACAGCACTTCGGCCTCGAGCGCGATCAACTGCTCCTGACCAACGGCGTGGATGAAGCTATTCACCTGGTCTCCTGCACGTTCCTCGAAGAAGGCGACGAAGCGCTTATCTGTACACCGACCTTCTTTATGTACGACGTATCGATCGGCCTGATGACCGCGGGCCTCACGCGAGTGCAGTCTGACGATTCTCTCTCCTTTCCCTTTGAACGCTTCCTTGCCGCCATTACGCCGAAGACGAAGTTAATCATTGTTGCGTCCCCCAACAATCCTACCGGCGCTACAGTCAGTCGGGAGCATTTGCTCGCGATTGCCGCGGCGGCCCCGCAAGCCTTGCTGATGGTCGATGAGGCATACTTCCACTTTCATGGCGAGACTACTCTCGGCGATGTTGGGACAATTCCGAACCTCATTGTTGCGCGCACATTTTCGAAGGCTTATGGTCTGGCGAATTTGCGCGTTGGGATGCTGGCTGGGGATGCGCGGTTGATCAGCTACATTCGCAAGGTCTCTTCACCGTATAACGTGAATGGCGTGGCGCTTGCTGTGCTGCCGGATGCCGTGGCTGACGAGGCGTACCTCCAGTGGTATGTGGAGCAGGTCCGCACGGGCCGTGAGCGAATTTTCGAAGTTCTGAAAGAGCTTGGAGTAAGAACATGGCCGAGCGCGGCCAACTTCGTTTTGATGGACATCGGCCCAAGGCATAAGGAGCTTTGCGTCGAGATGCACAAGCGTGGCGTTCTGTTGCGCGACCGTTCGGTAGACCCAGGTTGTGAAGGGTACGTGCGCATCACAGTCGGTGTGGAGGAGCATGTAACGCGGGGCATTGCGGCGTTGCGCGAGTCGTTGTTCGCTATGGGTTGGGCCCCGGCAGAAGGTAGAGGACGAGCATGAGCGACATTGCAGAGGAAGTGGGAGTTGCGCCGCAGCCTATAGGACCCGAGCGCATCGGAGTCGTCGAGCGCAACACGACTGAGACGAAGATTTCTTTGCGCCTGAATGTCGATGGAAAGGGAAGCTATGTTGTGTCGACGGGGATACGCTTCTTTGATCACATGCTCGAGCTTTTCACTCGTCACGGAGGCTTCGACCTTCAACTCAAGTGCATTGGAGACCTTGACGTCGACCAGCATCACACGGTCGAAGACGTCGGCATCGCCCTTGGCGAGGCCTTTGCCGAAGCGCTCGGAGACAAGAAGGGCATTTTGCGAGCGGGCTACTTCGTGATGCCAATGGATGAAACCCTTGCGATTGCGGCAGTTGATCTATCTGGTCGTGTCGCGTACGTAGTCGACGACCAGGTGAATGTTCCGGTGGTGGGCGATCTTCAGTCCGAACTGGTTGTGGACTTCTTTGAGGGATTTGCCCGGGGAGCGAAAGCGAACGTTCACGTAAAGATCATGTACGGCCGCAGCAACCACCACAAGATCGAAGCGATTTTTAAAGCCTTCGCCAGGGCTTTGCGAGGCGCGTGTTCTCGCGACGAACGTATGCGTGAGCTGTTGCCAAGCACTAAGGGGTTGCTATGAGTATTGAGCTTTCCAAGCACGTTCGCGACGAAGCAATTGCGTCCATCCAGCAATACTTCGAAAGGAATATGCCGGAACCGATTGGTGAGCTCGCGGCCGGTCTGCTGCTGAATTACTTCGTGGAGGAGATCGGTCCGGCGATCTATAACCAGGCGATCTCTGATTCCCAGGTCCGAATGCAACAGAGGGTGATGGATATCGAAGGAGAGCTGTACGAAGACCCTTTTCAGTATTGGCACAAAGCCAAGGCGAAGCGAAGTAGATGATCGCGGTCATTGATTACAAGGCGGGCAATCTCACCAGCGTGGTCAAGGCGCTTCGGTTTCTGGGCGCGAACGACGTTGTTGTGACGCAGTCTCCTGAGGATGTGCTTCGCGCGGACAAGATCGTGTTGCCTGGCGTTGGGCACTTCCGGGCTACTCAGTTGCTGCATGACTTGGGTTTGGATGAGGCTTTGCGAGTCGCGCTTGGTGAGGGTGTTCCGTTTCTGGGGATTTGCGTGGGGTTGCAGTGGCTTTATGAAGGGTCTACTGAAGCTCCGGAAGCTGATGGGCTTGGTTGGTTTGCGGGGAAGTGCGAGCGGTTTCCGACTGCGTTTGATGGGAAGGAGTTGAAGACTCCTCATGTTGGGTGGAATTCGCTGGAGGCGATTCGGCCGGATTCTCGGTTGTTGAAGGGTGTTGAGGCGGGAAGCTTTGTGTATTACACGCACTCCTGGAGAGCTCCGGTTTCGGCTGATACTGCGGCTTCGACGATGTATGGAGGAGCGTTTACTGGGGTTGTTGAGCGGGGGAATGTTATGGGAGTGCAGTTTCATCCGGAGAAGTCGGCTGAGACTGGACTGTTGGTGTTGAGGAACTTCTTGGAGCTGTCGTGCTGACGAAGAGGATTATTGCTTGCCTGGATGTTCGCGGTGGACGCGTCGTGAAAGGCGTGCAGTTTGTGGACATTGTGGATGCTGGTGATCCTGCGGAGTTGGCTCATCGGCATGCTCGCGGAGGAGCGGATGAGATTGTGCTGCTGGATATTACCGCTACGCATGAAGGGCGCGGAACGCTGTTGGAGACCGTGAAGCGGACAGCGGAGAAGCTGTTTGTGCCGTTTACTGTTGGAGGTGGAATTCGGTCTGCGGAGGAAGCTGCGGCGGTTTTTGATGCTGGAGCTGACAAGGTGAGTATTAACTCGAGTGCGATTGCGAGGCCGGAATTGATTGGGGAGATTGGTGGAAGCTTTGGAGCGCAGGCGGTGATCGTTGCGATTGATGCTCGGCGAGCACAAAGTATTGATTTTGTTGGAGATGCTGAGGTTTTTGTTTCTGGGGGAAGGAAGCCTACGGGGCTTAGGGTGATTGAGTGGGCGGTGGAGGCGGAGGCGCGGGGGGCGGGGGAGATTTTGTTGACCAGCATGGATGCGGATGGGACTCGGGGCGGGTTTGACTGCGAGCTGACGCGGCGGGTTTCCGAGGCGGTGCAGATCCCGGTGATTGCGTCGGGTGGTGCTGGGTCGGCGGCGCACTTTGCCGAGGTGTTCCTGGCGGGTAAGGCCGATGCGGCGCTGGCGGCGAGTATCTTTCACTTTGGGGTGACGGATTCTCGAGCGCTGAAGATTGAGGTGTCGGCAGCGGGTGTTCCGATGCGGATGCCTTGTTGAGGCTGGAGTGAGGGTACCCCCCCACCCCCCTCGGGGGGTACTTTGGCCGTAAAGTAGTCTGCTCAGGCGGGTTACGCGGCAAAGTATGACTTGGTCCGGGGGTACTCTTGCCGTAAAGTCTTCTATTCAGGCGAGTTAGGAGGCAAAGTACCCCCTGTCCTGCACGGAGGGCGGGAGAGTTTTGCCTGGTTGGGCGCGGTCGAGTGGGGTGCTTTTTGGGCCTGTTTCTATTATAGGCTTCCGCGTGGGGTAACTATGCCAACTCTATTGGGAACAACATACTTGACTCAGCAACCCAAATAGGTTGTGGCGTCGAGCAAAATGCTCCCTAGTTCTGGGGTCTCCTAAACCAATAGGAGACCAAGATGACCACATACTACACATACAAAGAGTCTCAGATGTGCCAAGATGGGCGGCTCTGAGTGCTTGTCCTACTTGTTCTCCTACTTTACAACTGTCCCTATAAGGATGCTCAGAGCAGTTCTGAAATTCTCCTGCGGAACTTCTTCTCCCACTGTGAACACATAGTGTCCAGGCACGTTGGGGTCATGTTTCCAAAGATCATAGTTGACCCCTGTGTAGTATCTGGCGGCGGCTTTGAACGTGGCCCTGTAGCTTACACAAACAGTGAGTGCCATCGAGAAAATTGGGTTGCCTCCGATATACCCTTCCTCAATTTGTCGCGCAGCAGCCTGAATACTGTGGTTTTGCGCGAAGATGCCCCCCGGGAAAATAATCTCTCCGGATGTTCCCTCACGCGCCAACGACTCCTCACATTGCCGTTTCAAGGCTTCAAAGGGATGGGGCTTAGAAACACTAAGTATATGTACAGCGGGGTCGATACTAACTCCGAGGGCGGGTGTGCGTCCGTGGTTCTTCATTTCGAGAACAACTTGGACCCAAGCGCCGTCATGCGTAAACGTGAGTGGCCCAGAAATATGAGCTTTTACCGACAACCAAGGTCTCTCCGCCAACTCCACCTGCAACTCGTCGGATTCGAGAGTGCTGTTAGCAGCTTTGAGGTTGCTCTCCATGATGTTGGTTTGCCGAATGTAAATCACGATCTGCCCAAATACAGCTATCGCCTGAACGACGGCAGCAAGAGCAACGATTACGGTGAGGATGAATTCGCGGTGTTTAGCAGACGCATCCTCTCTTTCCTTTTCCTTTCGTGCATTAGCTTCTTGATTGCTCTCTTGAGTTTGCTCTACTTGTACAACCAGAGGCCGCGCACGTGTGCCTGGTTGGTCTCCATTTCTTTGCTCGGCTACGTGTGCGGCATCGGTGGATGCTGGTTGACGTATGTCTTGAGCATGTAGAGACAGTGCAACGAACAGAACCATCAATGCAGTGGATTTCAACATGCGCCATTCTTACACCTACGAAGAAAGGTTTGAATGCAGAAAACTTTTGACTGTATAGCTCTAGTGCTGCGACCATCTGGGGTACAGGTAAATGCTCTGCTGCCAAATTCTTGGCAAAAGACGCCGCTGAGAGGATTGCGCGCATGGATAGCCACGAACAAGGGAAACCTAATCGCAAAGAGCGAAGGCTTCCTCTTCAGCGTCCTGATCCTTCCGAGTCTGGACAGGACATCCCTATGCAAACACCCTACGGAGGCACATCACAAAATTCAGCTACGAGGGTTATTGCTGGGGGATTGTTCGCTCTGTTTTGTGCTCTTGTCATCGCGGCACTCGCTGTTTTCGGAGTCATCAATATGCTGCTAGGACACTTGTTAATGTTCTTAGCAGCAGTGGTTGGAACGCTCATCATCTGCACGGAGATAATCCCATCTCGGCCACCACGTCACAAAGTCATCTCAACTCTAATCCTGTGTTTGCTGCTCGGTGTTGGCGATGCTGCGATTGTGAAGTCAAAATACTCCGGAGTCGAAGTACCACAGCCAATTCAGCCCGAGCCACAGGTAACCGTGACAGGTTATGTAGGCTCACTAGCTCCTTATGCTGAAGGAACGAAATTTGCGGGAATTACATGGCATCCGAATGAGGTTGATGTCCGCGCTGACATAGCAACAGGTTCGACCGACATTGAAAATTTGGACTTCACTATTCAGATGGACACAGAGATCGTGGGAATAGGACAAGCAACCAAGATTCCAGGGTGCACGATGTTCCCTGCTGGAGCTGTGGTAGCGATGGGAGCCACCATTTTAGATAGCAAGACTAGAAAACCTGTAGCTATTCCACTTAGTAGGGAAATGGCCTTGGCTCCCACTTACCGGGTGCAATGTCCAAGCGTTTTTGCGAACACAGTTATAAGCTTTTCCATTGCTTCGGTAGCAGTGAATCCGGGGCCGCCAAAAGCTGGCAAACAAGTGTGGCCGTGGCAAACCCCCAAGTCCCTCAGTATCAAGGGAACATACGAGACTCGCGAAGGTGGCGCGTTCGTGACTAACCCTCTCGAATACTCCATCAATTTCAAAAGTTATTGAAACTATTAGCCACGAACTAGGACAGTAATTATGAGTACAGATAAACCATCTAAAGAGTTCGAGAAGTTCGACAAGGCTATGGACAAGATCATGGCTGTGTCCAAGGCAGAGCTAGACAAGCGGCTAGAGGCTGCTAAGAAGGTCAAGCAAGGCAAGAGATACCCAAAGTCTGCAAAGAATTCCCCCGCTGGTTCCTAGCCAACGGAGGATATAGCTAGAAGGTAAGACGCGGGGCGTAGAGTTTGGCAGGCATCTTAGGAAGACGCGCTACCGAAGCCAAGAGTCGTTTCACTTCTGCTAGTTGTGCAGCGATTGCAGGATCAAGCTGAATGTTCATGATCTGTTCTTTCAGTACAAAGTGACGACACAGGCATCCACGCGCTGTGTCGTCCACCTGCATCCTACGCTGTAAGCGTCAGTTGCTTGTATGTGAGCCGACGACCGAATCCCTGTTCGACAACCAAAGCCAACCGTCCACTGTCCCCGATGTCTTTGCGGTTGTTGTAGCGGAACACTTGCTCATTCACATACTTGTCCAGATGGAACGGGCGAACACTCACATAGGTTCCATTCAGGCCGCGCTTCAACAGGCTCCAAAAGTTCTCAATGCCGTTGGTGTGGATGTGCGAATTCACGTAGCCCTCAACGTGATTGATAATCTCGTGGAAGTAAGTCCTGTTCGCAATGAACGGATATGCTGCGTGTTCGTCTGTGATGATGTGTGCACCCGCTGCTACGTTGGCGAGGACTACAGGCTGCATGGTCTCTCTGAAACGATCCTCAACCATCCCAGCGCGAACCTTGCCACCACGCTCTAGCATTCCCAACACGATGGACTTGCCATTCTGTCCATACATTGTCGTTCCTGCTATGCGCTTGGACTTGTGCATGTTCTTTGCCTTACCACCGATGAAGGTCTCATCAATTTCTACAGGGCCACCGCGTCCGAGCTTCTTGGGGTTCTTGTCCTTCATTGCAGTACGGATGCGATGCAGCATGAACCATGCCGACTTCTGAGTGACGCCAATGTTCCGCGCGATCTCATAGCTGGATACACCGTTCTTGCAGTTGGTAATCATCCAGGTTGCAGTCAGCCACTTGTCTAGGCCTAACGGTGAGTCCTCATAGATGCTTCCCACCTTGACTGAGAACTGAGACTTAGCGTGGCGGATTTTGCACTGCCATACGCGACGGGTAGGCATGTACTTCACTTCCTTGGAGCCACAGTTCGGGCAAACAACCACCCCATCTTTCCACCGCTTTGCGATCAAGTAGCTTACGCAGTTGTCGGGGTTAGAGAAGTAGACGATTGCTTGCTGGAGTGTCTTGAGGCTTTCCATTGCTCAAATGTAGCTCGTTTTGGTTGCTGAGTCAAGTATGTTATTACCACTCTATTTGGTTTGGAATGTTGGGTTTAGGTGGTTTAGGGGCTTGACAAGATTTGTCCAACGCGGGTCCTGCGCGGACGGCGGGGGGCTTCGCGTGGTGGGCGCTCGGTGGGGGTGGGGGGCAGGGAGGAAGGCCATTTGGTCGTTGCGCCTGCGGCTTCACTCCGGCCCGCGGCAGCGAGGTAGGGGCTTTTTCGTCTTACTAGCCGCGTCGGGGATTTCGATTCGTGGGGTGTATGCTTTTGCACGCGCCCAACATAACTAGGAGAGCGGATTCTAATGAATCCGGGGTATGTTTCCATGATTGAACGGATAGAGATTGCAGGCTGTGCCAGCTATGGTGACAAAGTAGAAGAAATGGATGGCCTCGCGGCGATTAATTTTGTCTACGGTCCCAATGGAGCGGGTAAAACTACAATTTCCCGTTTGATTGCCGATACTAGTCCCTACTCGGGGTGCGCGGTACATTGGCATCGCGGCACCGCTATGGAGGCGATGGTTTACAACCGAGATTTCGTCGAGGCGAACTTCAACACAAGCGCGGATCTCGAAGGAATTTTTACACTTGGGCAAGAGAATATTGAGACCCAGAACAGAATTGGTCAGGTGAAAAGGGACGTCGAGGGCCTGACACAGAGAATAGAGCAGCTCACGCTCACGTTGGGGGGAGCGGACGGGCGAGGCGGAAAGCGAGGTGAGCTTGATGCGGTTGAGTCCGCATTTCGGGATGAATGCTGGAAGGTGTTCACGGTTCACGACGCGAAGCTGCAGGGAGCTTTAACTGGTTACAGAGGAAACAAGCAAAAATTCAAAGAGAGGCTGCTAGCCGAGTGTGCAAAAGATATTCCAGCGCCACCGCAGCAGGCGGAGTTGGAAGCTAAGGCACTATCCGTCTTCGGTGCAGAGCCGGTTGCCCAACGGGTTCTTACTGAGGTGGACAGCGTTGCGTTTTTGGCGTGGGAAACGGATCCAATTCTCAAAAAAAAGGTGATCGGTAAGACCGACGTTGACATCGCCGCAATGATCCAAAAACTCAGCAGTAGTGACTGGGTGAAGCAAGGAATTGAATTTTATGAGTTGAATGACGGCGTATGCCCGTTTTGCCAGCAGAAGGCCCCCCACACCCTCGCTGCGAGTTTAGAGGAATACTTCGATGATGCATTCACGCAGGATACGGCAGCCATTGCCGCGCTGCGGAGTGGGTATAAGCTCGAGGGCGATCGAATTCGGCTCGCAATGCAAGCGGACATTGACTCCGGAACCAACTTCCTCGATGTTGAAAAGCTCAAGGCGGAGAAGGCACTTTTCGAGACCCGCTTCCAACTCAATCAGCAGCGTATCGAAACGAAAGTTAAGGAACCGAGCCAAGCCGTAGTGCTAGACCAGGTGGACTCTGTATTAGCTGCAGCGAGGCAGCTCATCGCGGATGCGAACGACAAAATTCGTGCTCACAATGTTGTGGTCGCAAACCTTGCATCGGAAAGGAGAAAGCTCACTGATCAAGTATGGGCGTTTTTCGCTCAAATCGAGATCACACGGCCGCTTGCTAAGTACAAGGCCGATAAGGCAGACGTGGAGAAGGCAATCGCTCGGATTGAAGAGCAAATTAACACTGCGAAGCCGGAGAAGGCCGCGAAAGAAAATGAAATCAAGACGCTTGAAAAAAGCACTACAAGCGTGCAGCCGACTGTCAGTGAGATCAATAAAATTCTACGAGGTTTCGGCTTCCGAAACTTCACGATCGAAGCCAAGGGTAGCAACTTCTACAGGATTTGCAGGCCAGATGGTAGCGACGCGAAGAACACTTTGAGTGAAGGAGAACGAAGCTTCATCACGTTTTTGTACTTCTATCATCTCTTGCGTGGCAGTAAGACGGAAACCGGCATGACAGGCAATCGAGTGGTGGTCTTCGACGACCCCGTGTCGAGCTTGGACAGCGACGTGCTATTCATTGTTGGCACATTGATCAGAGAAGTAATCGAGGAGGCACGGTCGAAGGCTGGACAGATCAAGCAAGTCTTCGTTTTGACTCATAACGTTTACTTTCACAAAGAAATTACGTTTAACGCGGCGAGGTGCGCTGGCGTTGCCTTGAAGGGTGAGACGTTCTGGGTAATTCGGAAGATTAATGGGATATCGAAAGTTCAGAAACATGCCACCAACCCGGTCACTACTTCCTACGATTTGTTGTGGTCAGAGGTCCGCGAGCGGAATCTGGCTAGCCAAACAATTCAGAACACGCTGCGACGGATTCTTGAGAGCTACTTTCGTGTTCTTGGAGGCATGAGCCAGGAAGACATACTTTCCCATTTCGCAGGGGAGGAGAAGCTGATATGTAAATCGCTGTTGTCGTGGATAAATGATGGCTCTCACGCTATCCCTGATGACTTATTCGTCTCTCTTGATGAGGGTATGGTGGAGAAATACCTAGCCGTGTTTAAGAATGTGTTCGTCAACCTGCGCCAGTTAAATCATTACAACATGATGATGGGTGGTCCTCCTGCCATCGAGACAGACGCTGCGCTTTAGCGTCTGCGGCACGCGCAATTGTCTTTTGGCTCTCCGCAGTATCCGCAGTACTTCTCATGTATGTAATACGCGATGGGCACGCTAGGATATTGAACGTACCCTTGGGTCAGGTGGAAGCCACACATTCGACAATAATTGTGTCCATCTTTTGCGTAGCCCGCGCATTCACTGCATCGACCGTTGCTTCCCATAAGGTGAGAGTACCCCTCGGCCCGCACTCCGAGGCAAGCTAACATTTGAGAGATTAGGGACTGGTGAGAGGTCGGCGTTGTTAAGATTGGGGGATGGCTGCGAAGAAAAGTGCGGGGTTAAAGTTGCCGGGGCGGCGGTTGGCGGAGGCTGGGTGGGCTGGCGGGGAGCTGGTCGGGGTGGGGGCGCATGGGCGGCCGCTTTGCCGGTGGTGTCGGATGGAGATTCTGGCTAAGCGGCGGCGGACGTTTTGCTCGGCGTATTGCGTGCACCAGTGGAGGCTGCGGTCGGATCCGGGGTATCTGCGGGACCAGGTGTTTCTGCGGGATAAGGGCGTGTGTGGGTTGTGTGGGACCGATACGGTGGCGGCTTATGCGGAGTTGAAGCGGAGTCGGGGGAAGGTGCGGGGGGAGTTGCTGGAGGTTTGGGGGATGCGGTCGGTTGCGGCGACCACCCCAGCGGGCAAAAAACGCCCGCCGGGGACCCCGACTCGGCGGTCGTTGTGGGATGCGGACCATGTGCGGCCCGTGGCCGAGGGGGGTGGGGAGTGTGATTTGGATAATCTGCGGACGCTTTGTCTTTGTTGCCATCGGGAGGTTACGGCGGATTTGCGGCGGAGGTTGAAGGGTTAAGGGCAAAGGCCAAAACGAAGGTATCCCAGGGGCTAAAGCCCGCTTCTTGCGAGATGCGTTGATGTCCGGGCTGCAGCCCGGACCTATCTTAGGGGCAAGGGCAAAGACAACGGCGACAAAGGCAGAGGCAAGAACGGGAGAAAGCAGGTTCGCTCGCTGCGCTCGGAATGACAGCCAGAAGGGCAAGAGCAAGAGCAAGAGCAAGGGCAACGGCAGGGGCAAAGGCAAAGGTCTTGCGGTTGAGAACCATGGGGCAGCTTGCGGCTGCTGGCTGGGTGGCGGGTCCTTCGGCTTCGCGCTTCGCGCTGCGCTCAGGATGACAGTTCTGTGGCAGGCAGGTTCTTCGCGCTGCGCTCAGGATGACAGTTTTGTGGCAGGCCGGCCCTTTGACTGCGCCCTGCGCTTAGGATGACGGTTCCGTGGCGAAAAGAAATCCGAGGGTAATGGGCGGCGCGTAGTTTAACTGGGTGGAGAATAGACGGTGTGAGGTTGGTGCTATGGGTCTGCGGGCTAAGGCGCTGTTTCTTGATCGCGATGGGGTGATCAATCACGAGGTGGGGTATCTGCATGCCGCGGAGGAGGTGCGGTGGGTGGAGGGGATCTTTGAGCTTTGCAAGGTGGCAGTGGGGTTGGGGTACAAGCTGGTGGTGGTGACGAACCAGTCGGGGATTGCAAGGGGGATGTATACGGAGGCGGAGTTTGAGGTGCTGACGGCCTGGATGCTGGAGGAGTTCGTGAAGCGGGGCGTGGCGCTGGATGCGGTGTACTTCTGCCCGTTCCATCCTGAGGGTGTTGGGAAATACAAAAGGGAGCACGAGGATCGGAAGCCGGGGACAGGGATGCTGCGGCGGGCGGAGAAGGACTTGGGGGTGGAGCTCGGCGCGTCGGTGATGGTGGGGGATCGGTGTACGGATGTGGTGGCGGCGAATGCGGCGGGATTGCGGACGGCGTTCTTGCTGGAGGGGACGGAGACGGCTGGGTGCAAGGGCGAGTACAAGACGGTGAAGACGCTGCACCAGGTGCAGGAGTGGCTGGTGGTGGCCGCGGCGGCTAGTGCGGATGAGGTCGCGCATGGGGATGCGGACCTCGACGGGGCTTTGGAGTAGGCTGGAATGATGCAAGGGATGCGGGATTTGCTGCGCGGGTCGTTGGGGAGAAGTTTGCGCGAGCTGCCGGATGAGGATCGGCTGATGGCGGCGTGGCCGGTGGCTTGTGGAAGCGCGCTGGCGGGGCATGCGCAGGTGATGTATCTGGATGCCGAGAATTGGCTGCATGTGCGGGTGGACGGGGCGCAGTGGATGCAGCAGTTTGTGTCCATGCGGTCGGCGCTGGCGAATGATTTGGGGAGGATCGCGGGGGTGAAGTTGGGCGGGATACACTTTAAAAGCAGGGGATAGAGCGTAGAGGATAGGGGATAGAGGTTATGGGCGAGGGACGGTTGGCGGTTTCGGTGGAGGATGTGCGGCATGTCGCTGATTTGGCGAATTTGGAGCTGACGGCGGAGGAGTTGCCGCGGATGGCGAGGGATTTGAATGCCGTGCTGGGGTATATTGCGCAGATGAATGAGCTGGATACGTCGAGTGTGGTGCCGATGGCGCAGGTGGGGCAGGCGCTGGGATTGAAGGCGGCTACTGGGGGAGAGACGCTAAGGGCGGATGTGGTGAGGCCTTCGGTGGATCGGGGGGCGGTGATGGCGGAGGCTCCTGAGACGGATGGGAGGTTTTTTAAGGTGCCGAAGGTGATTGAGCGGTAGAGGTTAGAAGCAGATTCCCAGAGGGAATGACAGAAAGAAATGCAAGGGCAAGGGCAAAAGCAAGGGCAGGAGCAACAGCAACAGCAAGAGCAACAGCAACAGCAAGAGCAAGAGCAACAGCAAGTGCAACTGCAACTGCAAAGACAAATACAGGGATCCTTCGCTTCGCTCTAGGATGACGGCGTAAAACAAGCAACGGCAACGGCAAGAGCAACGGCAAGAGTTCGGTAAGGAGTAGGGCGTACGCATGGCTGACGTGGTGCATTCTTCGATTGAGAACATTTCACTGGCGGAGGCGCGGGCTGCCGTGGTGGAGGGGCGGGTGTCGGCGGCGGCGCTGGCTGAGGAACATTACGAGCGGATTGCGAAGGTTGATCCGGAGATTCATAGCTTCCTGGCTCTGACGCGGGAACGGGCGATGATGCAGGCGGAGAAGGTGGACGCTGCGGTGAAGGCTGGTGATCCGGTAGGGGTGCTGGCGGGTGTGCCGGTGGGAATCAAGGATGTGCTGACCGTGAAGGGCGTGGTGACTACTGCGGGGTCGAAGATTTTGGAGGGGTATCGTCCGCCGTATGACGCGACCGTGGTGGCGCGGCTGGAGGCTGCGGGGGCGGTGGTACTGGGGAAGTTGAATTGCGATGAGTTTGCGATGGGGTCGTCGAATGAGAACTCGGCTTACGGGCCGGTGAGGAATCCTCGGGCGCTGGATCGGGTGCCGGGGGGAAGCTCGGGTGGGTCGGCGGCGGCGGTGGCGGCGGGGTTGTGCGTGGCTAGCTTGGGGACGGATACGGGCGGGTCGATTCGGCAGCCGGCGGCGTTTTGTGGTGTGGTGGGCGTGCTGCCTACTTATGGGCGAGTTTCGCGTTATGGGTTGATTGCGTTTGCTTCGTCGCTGGATCGCGTCGGGCCGTTTGCGCGGTCGGTGGAAGATGCTGCGACGATGCTCGAGGTGCTCGCGGGGGCGGATGAGATGGACGCTACTTCTTCGCATGAGGCTGTGGGTTCGTATGTGGCCGAGACGAAGAAGGATGTTGCGGGGTTGAGGATTGGGGTGCCGGAGGAGTACTTCGGCGAAGGGTTGAATGCGGAGATTCGCGCGGCGATTGAGAAGGCGCTGGATGGGTTACGGGCGGCTGGGTGTTCGATTCATAAGGTGTCGTTGCCGCATACCAAGTACGCGGTGCCTACGTATTACGTGATTGCTACGGCGGAGGCTAGCTCGAATTTGTCGCGGTTCGATGGCGTGCGATTTGGGTTGCGGTCGGAAGATGCTGGGACGCTGGCAGCGATGTTTCGGAACACGCGCGATGAGGGGTTTGGCGCGGAGGTTAAGCGGAGGATTCTGCTGGGGACGTATGTGCTCTCGGCTGGATATTACGATGCCTATTACCGTAAAGCCCAGCAGGTGCGGGCGCTCTTGACGAGGGATTTTGTGCAGGCGTTTGAGACGGTCGACGCGATTGTTGCGCCGGTCACACCTACTGCTGCGTTCAAGCTGGGCGAGAAGACGGATGATCCGCTGCAGATGTATCTCGAGGACATTTATTCGGTGGCGGCTTCGCTCGCGGGGATATGCGGGATGAGCGTGCCTTGCGGAGAGACGGCGGAGGGTTTGCCGATTGGGGTGCAGGTGCTGGGGAAACATTTTGATGAGGCGACGATGCTGCGGGTGGGAGCGGCGGTCGAGGGAACAGGGATTAGGTAAAACCCAAAGACTAAGAAGCAGCAGATTCCCAGAGGGATGACAGAAAGAAAAGCAAGGGCAAGGGCGGGGCGGATCGGATGGTGGTTGAGAACCATGAGGGGTATTGCAGCTGCTGGCTCGGTGGCGGGTCCTTCGGCTGCGCGCTTCGCTCAGGATGACAGTTTTTGGGTAGACAAGAGCAACGGCAACGGCAAGAGCAAGAGCAACAGTAAGAGCAAGAGCAAGAGCAACAGCAACTACAGGGGTTCTTCACTTCGTTCAGAATGACGAGGTTTTGTGGCGTGGGAGGATTTTTCTTCGTTCATAGTGACGAAGTTTTGTGGTGGGATTTTTATTCGTTCAGAATGACGGGGGTGCGGGGAACTTGCTCTTTTTGCTGATGATGCTCCTGGGTGAACAGAGTGTTAATCAAGGCGTGGGGCTGCTCGCAAATCCGTGGCGAGCAACGGTAAAGGCTTTGACGCAAAGGTCGCGAAGTGAGCAAAGTTTTGCAAAGGGTCGAAGTTCGCGAAGGGTCAGAATTCGAGAAGGGGGAGGCTCGCGGAAGGAGACGGTGGGTGGGAATGGTTGTGTGGGTGTGAGAGGCTGAAACGATGAGGAGTGGGCTGCGATCGTTGGCACTGGGAGTCTGCGTGGTGGGGTGCCTGCCGGGGGTGTGGGCGCAGGCGCCGCCGGTGCAGACTACGGGTTCGCCGCAGGTGCGGGCTTCGGATTCGGTTACGGTGAGTGCGGATCGGGGGCTGGTGGGGGTTAGCGATTTGGCTACCAGTGTGGCGGTGGTTTCGGGGCAGCAGATGCAGGCGCAGCCGGGATTGACGCTGGATGATCGGCTGCATGAGGTGGCGGGGTTTCAGTTGTTTCGGAGGACGAGTTCGTGGACGGCGAATCCTACTACGGAGGGCGTGAGCCTGCGGGGGTTGGGGAGTACGGCGGCTAGCCGAACGCTGGTGGTGAGTGGGCAGGTGCCGCTGAACGATGCGTTTGGAGGATGGGTGCATTGGGATGAGATTCCGTCGCTGGGGATCGAGGACGTGAGGTTGTTGCGGGGTGGGGCGGCGGATTTGTATGGGTCGAGTGCGATTGGGGGTGTGGTGGATGTGGTGCCGGTGATGCCGGTGCAGCGTGAGTTTGCCGTGAAGGCGGATGTGGGTGGGGCTACGGAGAATACGGCGTATGAGAATGCGTTGGTGGTGGGGGCGATGCGGCGGATGGCGATGTTGGGGGCTTATTCGGGGCTGAGGACGGATGGGTATATTCCGGCCGCGCCGGAGTTTAGAGGGACGGTGGATGTGCCTGCGAATGTGACGGCGGAGAGTGGGCGGTTGGTGTTGAGTACGCGTGAGACGAAGAGCGTGCGGGGATTTTTGTTGGGAAATGTTTTGAATGAGGCGCGGGGGAATGGGACGCCGCTGCAGACCAATGGGACTCGGCTATGGCGGTATGTGGGCGGGGTGGATGCGGATGGTGATTGGGGGCATGGGATGGTGCGGGCGTATGGGTCGCGAGAGGCTTATCGGCAGAGCTTTTCGGCGATTGCGGCGGATCGGGATTCGGAGGTGCTGACGAAGTTGCAGCATGTGCCAGTGGATGAGCTGGGGTTGGTGGTGCAGGGTTCGAAAGAGCTGGGGCGGGCGGTGACGGCAGCGTTGGGGGTGGATGTTCGGGATGTGCGGGCGACGGATGATGAGTCGGCGGTGGTGGGTGGGGAGGTTGCGTCGACGACGAGCACGAGTGCGCGGCAGAGGGAGACGGGCGGGTATGCGGATGCGATCTGGCTGCCGAAGGTGTGGTCGTTGTCGGGGTCGGTGCGGGTGGATTCGTTTCGGACGTTTGATGCGCGGCGGGTGGTGTCGACCGGTGCAGCGGTGACGGCGTTGCCGGAGCTCGATGAGCTGATGGTGAGCCCGCGGCTGGGTGTGGTCAAACAACTGGGCCATGGATTTCTGTTGACGGGGACGGGGTTTCGGGCGTTTCGCGGGCCGACGATGAATGAGCTGTATCGGACGGGGCAGGTGGGGCAGCAGACGACTTTGGCGAATGACGCGCTGCTGGCGGAGCGGGCTACCGGGTTTGAATTTGGGGGCGAAGAGGTAGGGAGGTTCGGGCGGATAAGAGCGACTTATTTCTGGACGGAGGTGAATCGGCCGATATCGGCGGTGGAGCTTAGCCAGACGCCGACGACGGAGTTATTGCAGAGGCAGAATTTGGGGCAGATTCGGAGTCGGGGCGCGATGGTGGAGGGGCAGACGGCGACGTGGCGCGGGCTGGATGCGAGCTTTGGGTATCAGCTGGCCGTGGCTACCGTGACGGCGTTTAACTCGAGCAGTCCGGCGCAGGCGAATCTTACGGGGAATTGGATTCCGGAGGTGCCGCGGCAGTCGGTCACGGGTGTGGTGAATTATGTGTGGCCGAAGGTTGCGACGCTGCATGGCTTCGCGAGCTATGAGGGGAAGGCGTTTGATGATGCGGCGAATCAGTATGTGCTGCGGCCTTATGCGCGGGTGGATGTTTCGGCGGAGAGGGGGTTGGGGAGGGGGTTCAGTGTGTATGCGGGGGCGCAGAATTTGTTGAATCGAACGATTGATGCGGGGCTGACGCCGGTGTTGACGCTGGCGGCTCCGCGGCTGGTGCTGGGTGGTGTGCGGTATGCGTGGGGCAAGGATTAGGCGTAGCGGAAGAAGCAGATTCCCTGAGGGAATGACAGAAAGAAAGGCAAGGGCAAAGGCAGCGGTGTTGCTGAGGAGGGGCGGTGGGCGATCTGACGGGGGCGGCGAATCGTTGGAGAGAGGCGTAGTCTAATGGGTTAACGCAGGAGATTTAATTTGCGGAAGGGATTCCCGATTCGATGCTGCATGCTGATGATCGTGGTTGCGGCGTCGGCGTGCGTGGCTCGGGGGGAGAGTGTGGGGTGTGCGGGGCTCAAGGGGATGGTGCTGCCGGCGAGCTTGATTGGGCTGCCGACTACGGGTGCGGCGGTGAGCTCGGCTAGAGAGCGGCATGAGGGCGGGGTGGCGTATTGCCGGGTGATGGGGAAGATCTATCCGGTGGATCCGCAGGCCGATGATATTCATTTTGAGTTGAACCTGCCGGAGGTGTGGAACGGTAAGGCGCTGCAGTATGGGGGTGGTACGTTCGATGGATACATTGGGAAGTCGGATGGGTTGGGACGGACGGCGGTGGGGCTGAAGAAGGAGGCGACGCCGTTGATGCGGGGGTATGCGACGTTGGGGTCGGATGGTGGACATCACCACAGCTACTTTCCGCTGCCGGATGCGATCAATGCGTTGAATGCGAAGTTCGCGCGCAATGCGGAGATGCAGAAAAACTTTGCCGGCGAAGCTGTGAAGAAGCTGCACGATGTTGCAATAGTTTTGATGAAGGCGCGGTATGGGCAGGCGCCGCGGAGGATGTATTTCATTGGCGGGTCGACGGGGGGGCGCGAGGCGCTATGGATGGTGCAACGGTATCCCGGGGACTATGACGGGGTGATGGCGGCGTATGCGGCGTGGGACCAGGCTGAGCTGGATCTGCAGTTTGTGCGGACGGCGCAGGCGCTGTATGCGCCGGGTGGATTCTTGAGCTACTCGAAGACACGGATGATTGCGCACAAGGTGGAAGAGCGGTGCGATGCGAAGGATGGATTGAGGGATGGGATTATCTCTGACCCGGCAGGATGCGATGTGCCGGCGGAGAGTTTTAGGTGTGAGGATGGGCGACCGCATCATGGGTGCTTGTCGGATGCGCAGCTGCATACGCTGGAGACGTTTGCGACGGAAGAGCGAACGGAGATGCCGCTGTCGAATGGAGTGGACAGTGTGCCGGGATATAACGTCCTGGCGGGGGCGAGTTTGAGTGGTTCGGTGGGGCTGCTGCCGTTTCCTCTGAAGAATCCTGTGGTGGTGCTGAATAGTTTTGGGTATGTGATTGGCGATGATGTGACGCGGAATTTTCTGTCGGTGGGGCATCATTTTAATTCGCGGACATTCGATATCAATAGCGGTGGGCCGTGGCATGATGAGCTGCTGAAGGCGGCGCGGGAGATCGACAGCACGAGCGTGGCGCTGGAACCGTTTGTGGCACGGGGAGGGAAGCTGATTTTGGTGCATGGGACTTCGGATCCGGTGATTCCTACGAACTCTACGGTGGATTATTTTGAGAGGGTGGAGGCGCGGATGGGGATTGACGAGACGAAGAGCTTTGCGCGGCTTTACCTGGTGCCGGGGATGGGACATGGGGACGGGCGGTTCGATGGGGGGTTCGATACGGTGGGGACCCTGGACGCTTGGGTGGATGGCGGGATTGCGCCGGTGAATTTGGTGGTGACGGATAACAACAGTGGGAGGACACGGCCGCTGTGCGAGTGGCCGGCTTGGCCGAAGTATGACGGGGTGGGGAACGCAAAGAGTGCGGCGAGCTTTACGTGCGTGACGCCGGCGCAGGCGGGTGGGATGCTGCAGGTCCTACGCGGACGGCGAGAGGCTTCGCGTGGTGGCGCGGAGAACAATGCCCAAACAGCCAAGAAATAGCAGTGGTTGCGGCACAGGGCGTTGAACACGGAGTTGTGAAGAAGTTGCGCGCAACACGGTGGGTGGGATTGCGTTTATCTAATTGCACAGCGGATCTCAGGGCAGTGCAGGAGGAACGACATGAAACTTGCAAACATCACAGCGAAGGTAAGAGGTATGAAGTTCAACGCAGTCAAGGTGCTGGCAGCGGCGACGCTGGCTGGTGGTTTGCTGGTGGCCGCGGCTCCTGCTGCACAGGCGCAACGGGTTGTGGTTGGTTTCCGCGGGCCACGGGTTTTTTATGGTGGACCGAGGGTGGTCGTAGCACCGCCGGTGGTTGCGTATGGCGCGCCTTACTATGCGGGACCGGTGTATGGGCCTACGGTTGGCGTTGGGTTCTATGGGCGTGGCGGATGGGATCGTGACCGTCGGTTCGATCATGACCGTGGCGGATGGGGTCGTGGCCGCCGGTAACATCTAACGCACGAGGTTCGCAGGGCCGCCCTAAACGGGGCGGCCTTGCTGTTTGTGGGGAAGGCAAGAACGGGAGAAAGCGGGTTCCTCGCTGCGCTCGGAATGACAGCTAGAAGAGCAAAGGCAAAGGCAAAAGCAAAAGCAAAGGCAAAGGCAAAAGCAAAGGCAAGAGCAAGAGCAAGAACCAATACAGGGGTCCTTCGACTACGCGCTTCGCTCAGGATGACGGCGAAAAACAAGCAACGACAACTGCAACCGCAACAGCAACAGCAGCGGCAAATGCAGCGGCAACTGCCGGTCGCGGTCAGGCTAGAGGGGTTTGTAGTAGAGGGTGGTGGGGTTGGCGCAGGCTAGGCAGAGGCGTTCGCCATTTTGTTCGACGAAGCGATCGAAGTTGACGCCTTCGCCGCAGCGGGCGCAGGCTACACGCTCGCCTTTGTAGCCGGGGAATTCGCTGGGAGGGAGGGGGACGCGAACCCATTCGGTGGAGAAGAGCTCGTCGTCGGGTAGCTCGCGGTAGGCTTTCATTTGTTGCGCGTTCTTTTCGAGGTCGGGGTAGAGTTCGCGGGCGCGGGACTTGGAGGTTTCGAGGGCTACGATGCGGAGGGCTTTGTAGTCGTGCTGGTCGGGGTTGTTGGGGTCGCCGAGTTTTTCGTTTAGGTCGATGAAGGTGGCGGCCATCTTGCCGAAGTCGCGATGCTTGAGGGCTCGCTTGCCGAGGCGGCAGCCGGTGACGACCGCAATCGCATCTGTTGCACAGCGGTCGATTTCGATGAAAGTGACGAGGCGCTTGCGGTCGGGGTTGAGGGAGCCGTCGGGGAGATGACGGGGGCGGGGGTCGTCGATGCCGAGACGCGCGAGGGCGAGCATGGCCATGCGAACGCCGAGGACCTGGCCGGCGCAGAGGTGGCCGTGAGCGATTTCGGCTTCGTGGAGGAGAGAGTCTAAAGACGAGGGCATAGGGCTCAGTGTCGGCGCGGGAATTCGTATCCCACTCATGCCGATGATAAGGCCATCGGCATGAATGGGGCACCCGGATGATTGGATGCTACGCGCTGGATTGTGGAACGTGTGGGCGGTGGTGGCATCCTATGAGCATGGCTGATAGTGAATTCGAGGCAACGTTGTGGTGGCAGACGGGCGTGATTTACCAGGTGTATCCGCGGAGTTTTCAGGATACGGATGGCGATGGCGTTGGGGATCTGAAGGGGATTACGGTGCGGCTGGATTATTTGAAGGGGCTGGGTGTGGATGCGGTGTGGATCTCGCCGATTTATCCGTCGCCGATGGCGGACTTTGGGTATGACGTGAGCGATTACACGGGCGTCGATCCGCTGTTTGGGACGATGGAAGATTTTGATGCGCTGTTGGCGGCGGCGCATGCGAAGGGGTTGCGGGTGATTTTGGATTTTGTGCCGAATCATACTTCGGACCAACATCCCTGGTTTGTGGAGTCGCGGTCTTCGCGGACGAATGCGAAGAGGGATTGGTATCTGTGGCATGATGCGGCGCCGGCGGGCGATGACTGGAAGCTGGCGCAGACGCGGCTGCCGAATAACTGGATGTCGCAGTTTGGTGGGCCGGCGTGGACTTGGGATGAGGGCACTCAGCAGTTTTATCTGCACTCGTTTTTGAAGGAGCAGCCAGATTTGAATTGGCGTAATCCCGACGTGCGGAAGGCGATGTATACGGCGATGCGGTTCTGGCTGGATAAGGGCGTGGATGGGTTTCGGATGGATGTGTTGTGGCTGCTGATCAAGGATATTTATTTCCAGAGCAATCCTCCGAATCCGGAGTACTACGATGCGGAGCATGATGTGAAGCGGGTGCTGCCGGTGTTCAATGCGGACCAGCCGGAGACGCTCGAGATTGTCGGGGAGATGCGGGCGATGATGGCGGAGTATGGGCCGACGATTGGCGATAAGGGGGCAGGGTCGAGCCGGGTGTTGATTGGGGAGATTTATCTGCCGTTGGATCGGCTGGTTCGTTACTACGGGAGCGGGCCACAGTTGAGTGGGGCGGATCTGCCTTTTAATTTTGCGCTGATCCAGACGCGGTGGGCTGCGGATGCGATTGCCGAGGTGATCAAGAGTTATGAGGGTTTGCTGCCGGCGGGGGCCTGGCCGAATTATGTGTTGGGGAATCATGATCAGCCGCGGCTGGCGACACGGATTGGAGCGCAGCAGGCGCGGGTGGCGGCGATGTTGCTGTTGACGCTGCGCGGGACTCCGACGATGTATTACGGGGATGAGTTGGGGATGGTGGATGCGGTGATTGCATCGAACGAGGTGCGCGATCCGGCGGAGAAGAACGAGCCGGGCAAGGGTCGGGGGCGCGACCCGGAGCGGTCGCCGATGGTGTGGGTGAGTGCGGCGAATGCGGGATTCACGACGCCGGATGCGGTGCCGTGGCTGCCGTTGGAGCAAGGGTGGGAGACGGAGAATGCGGCGGAGCAGGCGGGGCGAAAGGACTCGATGCTGATGCTTTATCGGAAGCTGCTGGCGTTGCGGCGGCAGCATGACACGCTGCATGCGGGAGGGATTGCAGACGTGGTGGCGGAGGGGTCTGTGCTTAGCTATCGGCGGGTGGGATTCGGGGATGGAGAGAGTACGGATTTTCAGGTGGTGCTGAATTTGGGGTCGGAGGTGGCGACCGTGAGCTGCGCGAAGGGGACCGTGGTGTTGACTACGTTGCTGGATGGGGCGGGGTCGGAAGTGGAGGGAACGGTGACGGTGGAGGCGGGGGAGGGGCTGTTGATTGCGGTGGAGTAGGACATGTGAGGACGGGGCGTTGGAAGAGAGTCCCAGGGGCTAAAGCCCGGTGGCTTGGTGGTCCGTAATGTCCGGGCTGAAGCCCGGACCTATCTCAGAGGCAACGGCAACGGCAAGGCAACGGCAAAGCAGAAGCAACGATAACGGCGAATACAGGGGTCTTTCGCTGCGTTCTAGGATGACGAGATTTTGGGCCGTCTGAAAGAACGAGCAACCGGACGTGCAAAAGAAAGCGAGCAACCGCAAGTGCAAAGGAAAACGAGCAACCACAAGTGCAAAAGAAGAAGCAGATCCCTGCGGGATGACAGCCAGAAAGGCAAGAGCGAGCGCAAGTGCGTTAGGATTTCTCCACTATGGATCGTCGGGATTTGTTGAAGGTTTCGCCGTTGGCGGTTGCGTCTGCGGTTGGGTATGTGGCTCGGGCGGAAGTGACGCGGGTTGCGGATGCGAAGGTTTTGTTTGATGTGCGCAACTATGGGGCTACCGGGGATGGGAAGACGGTGGATTCGCCGGCTGTCAATCGGGCGATTGAGATCGTTGCGTCTGCGGGTGGGGGGACGCTGGTGTTTCCGGCGGGGACTTATGTTTGTTTTACGATTCGGCTGAAGAGTGGGGTGGATCTTTGGCTGTCGAATGGGTGCGTGATTTTGGCTGCGGATTCGCCGCGGGTGGGAGAGACGACCGGGTATCGCGGAGGGACGTATGACCCTGCGGGGCCAGCGCAGGAGTGGGAGGCTTATCAGGATTATGGGCATAACCACTGGGGGAATTCACTTTTCTATGCGGACGGGCAGCATGACTTTGCTATCTACGGGCGGGGGCTGATCTGGGGGAAGGGGTTGAGTAGTGGAGCGAAAGAAATGCGGGATGGGACGGGTGGATTTATTGCGGAGCAGGCGGGGGTGGGGAATAAGGCGATTGCGTTGAAGAATTGTCGCAATGTGCTGTTGCGGGATTTCGCTGTGCTGAAGGGTGGGCACTTTGCGCTGCTGGCTACTGGCGTGGAGAACTTGACGATCGATAACGTGCTGGTGGATACGGATCGCGATGGGTTCGATATTGATGGCTGCAGGAATGTGCGGGTGAGTAATTGCACGGTGAACTCGCCTTGGGATGATGCGATCTGTCCGAAGTCGAGCTACGCGCTGGGGGAGCGGCGCATGACGGAGAATGTGACGATTGCGAATTGTTTGGTGGCGGGGATGTATAAGCTGGGGACCGTGCTCGATGGGACTTGGAAGAAGTATGGGCCGGGCGATGGGGTTTGGGGGAATGGGCGGATTAAGTGTGGGACGGAGTCGAATGGAGGGTTCCGGAATATTGCGATTACGAATTGTGTGTGCGAGGACTCGCGGGGGATTGCGCTTGAGACTAGCGATGGGGCGTATTTGGAAGATGTGGCGATTTCGAATGTGACGATGCGTGGGGTGATTGATGCGCCGCTGTTCTTGCGGCTGAATGCGAGGAATCGCGGGCCGAAGGAGACGATGCGGTTGGGGACTCTGCGGGGAGTGTTGATTTCGAATTTGGTGTCGCATGATTCGGCTGCGAAGACTTCGTCGATATTTTCGGGGATTCCTGGGAATGGGATTGAGGATGTGAAGCTGTCGAATTGCTTCTTCGGGCATACGGGGGAGTATCCGGCGGAGGCGGTGGGGCGAGCGGTGCCAGAGATGGTGGACGGGTATCCGGAGGTGGGGAAGTTTGGGGCTACGCCTTCGCATGGATTTTTTGTGCGGCACTTAAGGAATTTGGAGATGGCGCATGTGGAGATTGCGCCGGAGAAAAAAGATGAGCGGCCGGCATTCTGGTTGGAGGATGTCGAGAGGGCGGACTTTTTTGCGGTTACGGCGCCGGGGGAGAAGAATTTTGCGCTGCGAAGGGTTAAGGATTTGAGGATTTTGTGGTCGCGGGCGGCGAAGGATGTAAATGTTGCGGCGGTGGAGGACGAGACGGTTTAGAGGCTAGGGCTAAAGCCCCCTGCTAATCCGGTAGAGCAAAGGCGAGAACGGGCGCTCGCTGCACGAGCGAGAAGCAGGTCCTTCCCCTTCGACAAGCTCAGAGTCGGAATGACAGCCAGAAAAGCAAGGGCAAGAACAGCGGCAAGAGCAAAGGCAGAAGCAGATTCCCAAAGGGAATGACAGAAAGAAAGGCAACCGCAACAGCAAAGACCAATACAGGGATCCTTTGCTGCGCTCAGGATGACGGCGAAAAATTGGCAGCCGCAACGGCAAGAGCAAGTGAGATCAAGAAAGAGATCAAGAGCAATGCAGATGCACCAAACAAAGCCCCGGCGATTGC
>Ga0302309_10000828_pt1 | contig 32278 bp, 28 predicted proteins | sample III_Palsa_N1_1_FD_200453 | JGI IMG/M metagenome (GOLD analysis project Ga0302309, IMG submission 200453) | Peat permafrost microbial communities from Stordalen Mire near Abisko, Sweden - III_Palsa_N1_1 | ecosystem: Environmental > Terrestrial > Soil > Palsa > Peat permafrost | place: Sweden... | reverse complement strand
CAGTAAAATGTGGGAGAGTAGGTCGGTGCCCAATCTTATCAGCCTTGCGCTGTGAATCCAGAACCCTTCAATCGAATAGATTGAGGGGTTTCTGCGTTTTAGAACCTTTTCGTAGCTGTTCATAGAGCATAATACCCAATCCCCTTCAATTCTCCACCTTTGTCATCCTGAACTTGTTTCAGTACCTCACAAGACGGGTAACCAACATGGCGATCCGCTTAGCAGATGAGATGCTGAAACAAGTTCAGCAGGACGGTTGATTATTGATTGTCGAAGTTCCGCGTTAGGGATGGCAGCGGATACCGGCCTGGTGAGGGCCTCAGTGCAGGCCGCGCCTAAGGCCTGAAGCCGTATGAGTGGACAGAACGGCCCGCTGCATAGCGGGAAACGCCCTAATAAAAAAACCTTAACCTGCTTAATTCATGGCGAAAAACATATCTCATAAGGATTGTCTATAAAGACATTCGCAAAAAAAATAAAAATATTTAGTTAAAGCGAAAGCTGACGAAACCATTACTTTTACACAATAAACAATGCTCATACGTGATACAAACCCTCGAACAATTACAAAACAGAGAATTAAAAAGCGTATCTTCATTAAAGCTTGCTGAAGGATTAACATACTTTCCACGGGAGATATTTGATCTGGCAGATACTTTAGAGAAACTTGACCTCTCATTTAATAACTTAAGTGAATTACCGGATGATTTTGGCCGGTTAAAAAAGCTGAAGATCTTATTCTGCTCAGAGAATAAATTTAAGGTTTTGCCGGAAGTATTGGCTGATTGCCCCCTGTTGGATATAGTTGGTTTTAAATCGAATATTATTGAAACTATTCCTGCCAAAGCACTTAACCCTAACCTACGCTGGCTGATTCTTACAAATAACAGGATAGCAGAACTATCGGCACAAATAGGCAATTGTACACGGATGCAAAAGCTAATGCTTGCTGGTAATAGATTAAAGGAGTTACCTGTGGAACTTAGCAACTGCCGAAATTTATCGCTTTTGCGTATTTCTGCCAATCGGTTAAGTGAGTTTCCGCAGCGGTTATTGCTTATGCCAAAGCTTTCATGGCTGGCATTTTCAGGCAATCTGTTTAACATAAAGCCCGAGATACCCCCCATCCCTTTAATTGATTATGGTGAATTGCAGATGGGCCGGCAGCTTGGCGAAGGTGCATCAGGCGTTATATCAAAAGCTAACTGGCGAATCAATAAAGATGCTGAGGTGGCTGTTAAGCTATTTAAAGGTGCGGTTACCAGCGATGGATTGCCCGAAGACGAGATGCTCACCTATATAGCAGCTGGTAACCACCCCGGTTTAGTAAAACTGATCGGGCAAATTACAGCACATCCCGAAAGCAAGAAAGGACTGGTAATGGAACTTATACCACAGCGCTTTTTTAACCTGGGTAACCCTCCCAGCTTTGCCACTTGTACCCGCGATGTTTTTAATGAGGGGATGAGGCTTTCTGCCCGGCAGGTAATAAATATTGCCGCTGTTATAGCATCATTAGCAGCACAATTGCATAGCAAAGGCATTATGCACGGCGATTTATATGCGCATAATACATTGATAGATGAAGAGGGAAATACCCTATTTGGTGATTTTGGTGCAGCGTGTTTTTATGACGGATCAGATGCTGAAACAGCGGCAGCGTTGGAACGCATAGAAGTAAGCGCCTATGGCTATTTGCTGGATGACCTGCTTAATTTATGTAATGAGGTTGGTACAGATGGTAATTTATTAAAATTAGCCGTACTAAGGGATGCCTGTACATCTTCCCATATATTGGCAAGACCGAGTTTTGAATATTTATCAAATAATGTGGCAAGATTGATAACGGCCCCCTAATACGGCCGGACAGTCATATTATTGCTACCGCAAGCAGGACGCTTGTGGTACGCATTTAGGTACACGAGCATGATAACAAGGTAGTATTACGACTGACTACTTTGCATGCAGGCCACAAGCGGGACGCTTGCGGCAGCGGAAGGATCAATATAAATCAGCAAAGATTATGGAAGTTTACAGAAATTCTTAAAAAGTATAGGAAAATAAGAACTATCCATTTATTAATACTAACATGTTCAGTATAATCATAACCTTATCCAATAACAGGAAATGGACATTAAAAATCTAAAATACTTCGAAAAAGCGCTACATGATTGGGATAAATTATATGCATATGAACCATTGCGGAGTAAATCTTTAAGTATTTCTCAAATTGAAATAATAGAGAAAACTATTTTCACAACTGAACCCAAAAAATTTCCAGATGTACTGAGAGAACTTCTTTTCCTTTCTGGTGGGTTTTGTCCTTTTTTTTCGACTGGAATCCAGCCTTCTAAGAAAGATACTTTAGATATAAATGACTTACTTGAAGATCAAAACCACAATCCATATTTTAATTACTTAAAAAAAAGGGGAGATACTTTTAATTGCTTTGAAAATCGAGTCATTTGGAGTTTTAATACAACGTATGAATCATCCGACAAATTCTATTTCGTCTACTTGGATGAAGAGAAAAGTGATCCATTTGTGTATTCATTTGATGGGGACAGGTTAGGTGAAGATAGTTTAACTGAATTTATTTCTCTTATTGAGTTCACGGAAGAACATCTAAGTAGTTTTATCTATAAATTGTATGCGGGTCAAATGGAATATCATAATAGACCTATTTATGACGAATCTATATTTTCTACTTACTTACCTTCAGACTCCGAATTAAATAAATCTATAAATCTTCAAAATCTTTATTCCTTTATTTGCAGCAGAAATTTGTCAGGAATTAATTCTTTTATTGAACAAGGAATAGATATAACGGAGAATCACAGTCAAGTAATTTTAGAAGCAGCTAAGGTAAGTGACCTAAAAGCAATAGACCTGTTTATAAAGCACGGAGCTGATCTTTATACTCAAAATGAGAAAGTTATACTTATTGCAGCAGAAGTTGGCGGCCCGCTTTTTATTCGGGATTTAGTTGCTAAGTATGAATTCTCGCAAATAAGTAAAAATAAAGCTGTGGTAATAGCTTGCTCTACAGGTATAAGAACTTCAACCATATACCTGATCAATGCTGGAGCTGAAGTTAACGCTTTTAATTCACTGGGGTTACAGATTGCTTTACGAAATAACCATTTTTATCTAGTAGAAGAACTTGTAAATCGTCTTGGAGCCAACAAAAACGTAAATTCTGGTTTTCTTTTACTTTTTAAAGAAAAAATAGAGCAACAAGTCACATATATCCACGGTAAAAAGACTCTTTTTGAAAAAGTAGAAATGACTCTCTCAAGAAATGAAATAATAAACAAATACAATTCTGATTTGAGGAAATTTTGTGAAAATAGTTTTTTTATTTTCGATAAGTATTCAATAGAATTAAATAAGTACGAAAATGCAACAAGGGATACAAGTAATAACGGAGATCGTGAGAAATCAAAGAAAAAAGATAAAAATAACATTTGGTTAAAAATTAAAAAACTATGGTCTTAATTAAAAAAGTACAAGCGATTAGTCAAACTGTTCAATTCGCTGGCGCACGCGTGCCGCGTGTGCCTAATACGGTGATTTATCCTTTTTTTTGTATTGAGATGAAGCGGTAACAGACTGTACAGAGCGAATAGACAGGACTGATCTGCATAGTTAGGGATTGCCACGTCGTTCCTCCTAGCAATGACGCTTTGTGAGGGAAAAGGGAACTTAACTTCATCCGCACATTTGCCTATCTCCGCATTTGCACATCCCTACCCGTTCTTCAGCAAATAATCCTTAAACTCGCCAAACTCCTTGCTTAATATTACCGAATGCTTGGTTTTCGCTTCCAGATCCTTTACCTGCTCGGGTACATCAATTTTTTCGGCAATGTTATCCGGGAAAACATCGGGGAACTTGCAGGGGTGGGCAGTGGACAGGAATATGCCGGTTGCTTCGCTGTCCGGGTGTAGTTTTTGCCAGTCTTTAAGGGCCTGCCAGGCTATGGCGGTATGCGGACAAACCACATAGTTATCCTCGGCATCAACTTCCTTTATAGCGGCTAATGTAGCTTCATCATCAAAGCTGTAACCGGTAATGAGGGTTTTTAATTGGTCGATATCGCCTTTAAACATATCGGCAATGCGCACCCAGTTGCTCGGGTTGCCTACATCCATAGCGTTTGACAGCGTGGCTACCGATGGTTTAGGCTCATAAATGCCGGATTTAAGGTATTCGGGCACGGTATCATTAACGTTAGTAGCGGCAATGAACTGCTCAACCGGCAAGCCCATTTTCCAGGCTAATAAACCTGCGCCAATATTACCAAAGTTACCGCTTGGCACGGCGAATACGACTTTATCGTTACCCTCGCGCAGTAATTGCGCATAGGCGTTAAAGTAATAGAATGTTTGGGGGATGAGTCGTGCTATATTGATGGAGTTTGCCGAAGTCAGCCTGAATTTTTCGTTCAGCTCCTTATCGGTAAAGGCCTGTTTCACCAAAGCCTGGCAATCATCAAATGTACCGTCGATCTCAAGTGCGCGGATGTTTTGCCCGTTGGTGGTTAATTGCAGCTCCTGTATATCGCTAACTTTGCCTTTAGGGTATAGTATAGTAACACGGGTATTCGGCACACCCAGGAAGCCTAAAGCTACTGCTCCGCCGGTATCACCGGATGTTGCTACCAAAACATCCAGTTGTTTTTCGCCTTCTTCCAGGAAATAGCTCATCACCCGGCTCATAAACCGGGCACCAAAATCCTTAAACGCTAATGATGGGCCATGGAAAAGCTCCAGCACGTAAACCTTATCTTCCAGCTTTACGATGGGCGCATAAAAGTTAATGGCATCATAAATAATTGCCTTCAGGTCATCCGCAGGGATAGAATCGCCCAGCAAATGATTAGCTACATGAAAAGCGATCTCGGGCAGGGAATACTGATCGAGGTGCGTAATGAATTTATCATCCAAACGGGGGATCTCAACCGGCATGTATAAGCCTTTATCCTGCGGCATGCTGTTAAAAACCGCGTCTTTAAATGATACCCTGGTGTTGGGGTTGTTAGTACTGTATAATTCCATTGTTTTGATTTCGGATGTTTTATATTTCGGAATTCGGATGTTCGATTTCGGATTTATTTTTTTAATGCTTTTTCTCCGCTCGTCATTGCGAGGAACGAAGCAATCCCCGACTATGCAAGTTCGCTCTGTACAGTTTGGGATTGCTTCGTTCCTCGCAATGACGCTTTTTTTATTTTTTCATTTGCACATCTGCATATTCGCACATCTGCACATCAACAAACTACCCAATCACCCTCGGCCCTTTATCATTAATGGTTGATACATAAATGTTCGAACCTATTTTAATGCTGGTTAAATGTTGTTGTAATTTTTGGGTGATAAGTTTTGCTGTTTCCTCATCGCGGGTAAAGGCGAATACGGACGGACCTGAACCTGAGATACCGAAGCTTACCGCACCCATACCCATGGCTATTTCGCGCATTTTGTAAAAGTCGGGGATGAGCATGGAGCGTACCGGTTCAACCAAAATATCGGTCATGCTGCGACCGATCAGGTCGATATCCTGCATAAACAAACCGCTTACCAGGCCTGCTATATTACCCCATTGGGTAACGGCATCCTTCATAAATATTTTGTTGCGGATGATCTGCCTTGCTTCGCGGGTGGGCACATCCACATCAGGGAAAACGATAGCGCAATATAAACCTGCGGGATGCGGTAAACGCACCACATCCAAAGGCTCATAACTGCGGATGAGTACAAAACCACCTAACAGGGCAGGCGCTACGTTATCAGCATGACCATGACCGCAAGCCATTTCCTCACCCTTCATAGCAAAAGGCAATAATTTAGCCGGATCAGACTCATCGCCCAATAAAGTTTTGATGGCATACAAACCCGCAACCGTACTAGCAGAGCTTGAACCCAAGCCGCTGCCGATAGGCATTTTTTTGTGGAGTTCGATATCCAAACCAATATCCAAACGATCGACACTTTTTAGGTAATGCTGTACGCTTACGCTCACGGTATTCTTAGCCGGATCGAGCGGTAAACGGCCATCATCGCCTGTAATTTTGCTGATGGTGATACCCGGTTTGTTGGTGAGGCGCATGATTACCTCGTCGCCGGGTTCGTTAACTGCAAAGCCAAGCACATCAAAGCCGCACACAACGTTGGCCACCGTGGCTGGGGCAAAGACCTGTACAGACGGACGGACATCCGATACTATAGCGGGGGCTTTTATTTCTTCTATCTTATTTTCCATTTTGTTATTCAAAAAACTCCCCCTTTAGGGGGCTGGGGGGGTTAATTCGCACCCACATTTATTAAATCAGCAAATACACCTGCGGCAGTTACCTCGGCACCTGCACCAGGGCCCTTTACTACCAAAGGTCGTTCTTTATACCTATCGGTAGTGAAAGAAATGATATTATCACTACCTGATAATGTGAAGAATGGGTGGTTTTCATCAACCATTTGCAGGGTGATGGCTACCTTACCATCTTCCAGCTTACCGATGTATCTTAAAACTTTTCCGTCTTTTTCTGCGGAGTTCTTCAGGTTAGCGAAGAATCCATCTTCAGTTTTCAGCGCTGCGTAGAAATCATCCACACTTTGCGCATCCAGGCAGGCTTTTGGCAGCATGCTTTCAATTTCTACATCCGATGCTTCTAAAGCATAACCGGCATCACGTGCAAGGATCAGCATTTTGCGCATAAAGTCGGTGCCGCGCAGGTCATCACGCGGATCAGGTTCGGTATAGCCTTTTTCCTGTGCCATTTTAACCACATCGTGGAAATTAGCATCGCCCTTAAAGTTATTAAAGATGAATGATATGGTACCCGAAAGTATCGCCTCGATGCGCTGCACCCTGTCGCCGCTGTTCATCAGATCCTTTAAGGTACGGATGATAGGCAGGCCTGCGCCAACATTGGTTTCGTAAAAGAAATCGACCCCATGCTGCCTCGCGGTATCGCGGAAGGTGGTGTATTGTTTGTAGGAAGCCGAGTTACCTATTTTATTACAGGTTACTACAGATATGTTCGATTTAAATGCTTCTTCGTAAAACTCAATAGGTTTTGGGCTGGCAGTATTATCAATAAACACGCAGTTCGGCAGGTTCATGCTTTTCATGCGTTCGATAAATTCCTTCAGGTCGGCTTTTTCATCTGATGCCTGTATGTCATCTTCCCAGGTATCCAGTGAGATACCATCAGCATTAAAAACCATTTTGCGGGTATTGCTTATACCGGCAATTTTTACCTGTATGCCATTATGATCCTGCAAAAACTCGCTGTGGGCGTTCAGCTGCTTGAACAATGTTTTACCAATGTTACCGGTACCTAAGCAAAAGGCATGCAGTGTTTTGGTAAGCTCTACAAAAAAGGCATCGTGCACTGCATTTAAAGCTTTAGCCAGATCGTGGGCCGATATGATAACCGAGATATTATACTCCGATGAGCCTTGCGCAATCGCCCTCACGTTTACACCGTTACGGCCCAAAGCATGGAACAATTTGCCGGATACGCCCGGAGTTTGCTTCATGTTTTCGCCAACTACGGCTAATACGGCAAGGCTGCGCTCAATTGCCGGTTTTTCCAGCTTGTTGGCAAGCAGTTCCAGTTCAAATTCCTGCTCAATTAGTGTTTTTGCTCTTTCGGCATCATCAGGCTGTACCGCGAAAGTGATGCTATGTTCTGATGATGATTGCGTGATCAGGATAATATTGATCTGCTCCCTTGCCAGTAATGAGAACAAACGACCGCTGAAGCCCGACTTGCCCACCATACCGCTGCCTTCTAAATTAAGGATGCTGATATTGTTGATGGTCGATATGCCCTTGATAGGCAAAGTTGAAGCCTTGCAATCGTGGCGGATAACGGTACCTTCAAACTCAGGCTCGAAAGTATTTTTTATAACGATAGGGATCTTTTTCAGGAATGCCGGGATCATGGTTGGCGGGTAGATCACCTTCGCGCCGAAGTACGATAGTTCCATCGCTTCTGTATAAGTAAGCTCAGGCAGTGAAAATGCTTTTTTAACCAGGCGAGGGTCGGCGGTCATCATGCCGTTTACATCGGTCCAGATTTGGATCTCCTGCGCATTTAACGCCGAGCCAAATATTGCCGCGGTATAATCGCTGCCACCACGACCTAATGTAGTGATCTGCCCGGCATCATTACCTGCAATAAAGCCGGTAACAAACAGCATTTTATCGCTATTCTCTTTTTGAAAACCACGGATCAGTTGTTCGGTAAGTTCCATATTAACCTTAGCCTGACCAAACGCGCTGTCGGTTTTTATCAGTTCCGAAGCATCAACAAAAATAGCTTCGGGGAAATATTGCGCGGCAATTTTGCTCACCATTAAGGTTGAGCAGCGCTCGCCGTAGCTTAATACCAGGTCGCGTGTTTTTGGGGTAAGCTCCTTTAAGGTTAAAACACCTTGCAACAGATCCTCTAAATGATTAAAGTGAATTTTAAGACGGGTAAATGCCGGATTTTGATGCTGAATATCCAGCAGACTTTTTATTACATCAAAGTGGCGGCGTTCCAGCTCGGCTAATTGAGCGGTAAACTCGTTGCCTACAGCGGCGCCTTCAGCCATCGAAACCAGCAAATTAGTTACCCCGCTCATGGCAGAGAGTACAACAACCGGCTTTTCGGTTTTAGCCTCGTTCTTTAAAATGTTTAATAAGGTTTGGATGCTTGCTACTGATCCTACGGAAGTACCGCCAAATTTTAAAATTTTCATTAGTTATGTTATAAACAAAAACGCCTTCCTCTTTGTCGGAGGAAGGCGTTCATTTGGTTTCTTTTTTATGTTTTTTACACCATACGATTATCTTCCTCCAAGTTTTATCCCGGTGGTAATAATTGTTGTAATAATGGTGCCGTTTGTTATCATTTTTATGGTCTTTTTGTAAGACGCCGTAAAATAAGCAGTTAATTTTTGAAATAGCAAGAAGTTTGTGTTTTATTTTTTGTTTGATGGGATGTATATATGATATTCACCCTCTTTCCGCCGCAGGCGAAGAGAGGGTCGACCAGCGAAGCGTAGTCGGGGTGAGTCAACGGAGCGCGTGAAGGGTTTAATTGTCTGAACCGGAATTTTATGAATTTTTCGAATGACCAGAATTCAATAAATTCCTTAATTCAATAAATTCAGGTTCTGACAATTTGGGCGTTCCCGCTATCCAGCGGGCCGTGCTATTCGCTCATACTGCACAGGCCTTAGTCACAGGCCGGTATCCGCTGCTATCACTAACGCGAACTTCAACGCGCTTCGTCGACTCACCCAGTCTTCGCTCAGCCGCTCGACTGCCCTCTCTTTCGCAAGCGACAAAGAGGGCGTAGGAATAACTTCAACACTTTCTGCTAAATTCATAACTTTACGGCTCAAATGCAGGGACTCATCACCAAATCAACCGGAAGCTGGTACCAGGTACAAACCAAGGACGGACAAATAATAGATTGCCGTATAAAAGGGAAGTTCCGTACCAAGGGCATTGTTACCACAAACCCAATTGCCGTTGGCGATGTGGTTGATTTTGAAATGGAACCCGATCAGGAAACGGGCGTAATCACCAACCTGCAGCAGCGTAAAAATTACATCATCCGCAAATCCATCAACCTGAGCAAGCAGGCACAGATCATCGCCGCCAACCTCGATCAGGCTTTACTGGTGGTAACACTGGCTTCACCGCGTACATCATTAGGCTTTATAGATAGGTTTTTAGTAACCGCCGAGGCTTATGATATACCGGCACGCTTGGTTTTTAATAAACTCGACCTGTTTAGCGATGAAGGCTTAGAGATATTAGATGAATACAAAGCCGTATATGAAAAAATAGGTTACCCCTGCTACCAGGTATCGGCATTGGAAGGGACAAATATTGATGAAGTAAAAGCTTTATTAAAGGATAAGGTGACGCTGTTCTCGGGTCATTCAGGTGTTGGGAAATCAAGCTTAATAAACCGCTTATTGCCAGATCTGGAATTACGTACCCACCAGGTATCCGACTGGAGCGATAAAGGGATGCACACCACCACTTTTGCCGAAGCATTTGAATTGCCACAGGGCGGTTTCATTATTGATACCCCCGGTATTCGTGAGCTGGGTGTTATCGACATAGAAAAACAGGAGCTGAGCCATTTCTTCCCCGAAATGCGCCAGCGCATGCACGATTGCCGCTTTAATAACTGCCGCCATATTAATGAACCAGGCTGCGCAGTGCTGGAAGCGGTGGAAAACGGCGAGATTGAACTATCGCGTTATGAAAGCTATTTGAGCATTTATAATGGGAATGATACGAGGGCTTAGGCGAGAGTCAGGAATCAAGAGGTAAGAATCAGGAAACTTGCGTCAATACCGCCAGTTCAAGCGTCCACGCTTGAACTTAAATTCTTATGAGCGTCCACGCTCATGAAATGTTCAAAATCAACAAACGAGCGTGGACGCTCGTTTATATTACCATTCAAGCGTGGACGCTTGAACGTGCGGTTAAGTCTACGCTTAAATGTGCAGTTCTATCTTGATTCCTGAATCTTAATTCTTGACTCTATCTTTCTAAAGCTTGCTTAAAATCTGCCAGCAGATCTTCAATATCTTCAATACCAATTGAAAGGCGGATCATAAAGTCAGAGATCCCCATTTCAGCACGTTTTTCAGGACCTAATTCATTGAAGATAGTTTGTGCAACGGGAATAGCCAATGTACGGGTATCGCCCAAATTGCTCGATTTTACTACCAGCTGCAGTTTGTTTAAAAAGGCAAAGCAATCAACGCTTTCATCTACCTCAAAGCTCATTAAGCTGCCATGTTTTTTAAAAAGCGCTGTAGCCAGTTCATGCTGAGGGTGGGTTTGTATGCCTGAGTAATATACTTTCTTTATCAGCGGATGCGTATCCAGGTATTCGGCTAAATTTTGGGCGTTACTGCAGGCGCGTTCCATGCGCAGGGCCAGTGTTTCAGAACCTACTGATATGGAATGTGCTGCCTCCGGCGCTAATGTACCACCGGCATCGCGTAAACCTTTCTTACGTATCTGGGTCATGCCCCAGGCTTTTACATCACCTTTTTTAAATACATCGTAAATGTTCGGGTAGTTTTCCCAGTTAAACAGGCCTGTGTCGGTAACACTGCCGCCTAAAGCGTTGCCATGGCCGCCGATGTATTTGGTTAACGAGTTGATTACATGTGTTGCCTTAACATCAACCGGGTTGAAAAGGTAAGGCGAGGTCATGGTGTTATCAACCACGTATAGCAATCCTTTTTTTTCGCACAGGTCGCCGATTTTTGCCATGTCGGCTATTTGGGTGGCGGGGTTGGCAATGGTTTCCAGGAAAACCATTTTGGTGTTTTCTTTTATCGCATCGCGAACGTTTTTAACATCGGTTGGATCAACAAAAGTAAAGTCAAGCCCTAATTCAATAAACGTTTGGAATATGCTGCGTGAGTTACCGAACAAATAAGAACTGGCTACGATATGATCTGTTTTCCTGATCAGCGCCATAACAGTAGCCGATATAGCAGCCATACCTGTTGAAAAAGCGATGGTTGACAAGCCCTTTTCCATCTGTGTTACCTTTTGCTCTAAAGCGGTAACAGTAGGATTGCCCTGACGTGAATATGCGTAGCCTTTTGTTTTATTCTGGAATACATCCACCAGGTCCTGCACATCATCATAACCATAAGCAACCGAGGTATGAACAGGTTTATGCATAGCGCCATGCTCGGGTTTACCCAGGCGATCAGAGTGTAATAGGGTGGTAGTAAAGCCTCTTTTAGCAGTCATTATATACGTATTGATGAAAGGGGACGAATTTCACCAATTATTTCGAATTTCACGAATAGAATTATAACAGAATGGTTTTATACCAATTATTTGACATAATTACCTTTCTATTTTCGTGAAATCCGGAATAATCAGTGTTAATTAGTACATATTATAATTAATACATGAGAGCAGTAATACAACGCGTTACCCGGGCCAGCTGCACCGTTGAAAGTGAGATTACCGGGCAAATTGATGCAGGTTATGTAGTTTTATTAGGTATTGAGGATGCTGATACTGATGATGACCTGCAATGGCTGGCCCAAAAAATCTGCGGATTGCGTGTTTTTGGTGATGAAAATGGGTTGATGAACAAAGCATTGGCAGATATTGATGGCAATATCCTGTTGATATCGCAATTCACCCTATTCGCGCAAACCAAAAAGGGGAACCGGCCGTCGTTTATCCGTGCGGCACGGCCCGATAAGGCGATACCGCTATACGAGCAAATGATAAAAACGCTGAGCGCCATCACAAGTAAAAAAATAGCAACTGGAATTTTTGGTGCCGATATGAAAATAGAATTGCTGAACGATGGCCCGGTTACTATTATAATGGATACAAAGGATAAAGAGAATCACTAAATTAGTGCATAATTATTATGGAAATTAAAGAAGCACAGCATCTTGTAGATGAGTGGATCAAGACCACGGGTATCCGTTATTTTAACGAACTAACCAATACCGCTATTTTAATGGAGGAGGTTGGCGAGGTAGCCCGCATTATGGCAAGGCAATATGGCGAGCAATCGTTCAAAAAATCGGATACGGAAGTTAACCTGGCCGATGAAATGGCTGATGTGCTTTTTGTGCTGATATGCCTGGCTAACCAAACAGGTATCGACCTTACCGATGCTTTGGAAAAGAACATGCAAAAGAAAAGCATCAGGGATGCTGACAGGCATCGGAATAATGAAAAATTGAAGTGAGATAATCATCTTCTTTATGTCATTGCGAGGAGGAACGACGAAGCAACCTCGTCGCGTTTAGATATACAAGTGACGAGGTTGCCACGTTATCGCTCGCAATGACACTAAAGGATTCGTTTACACCAGCTTCACCAATTTCTCACCCTCTAAAACAGGAATTGCCGTGGTAATATCTACCTGCAAACAAAAGGCAATATCAGCTTCGATACCTAATTTTTTAAGGCGCTCGCTGTGGGATGTTTTTTTAAGATAGCCGGGCAGATCGTTCTTAGCTATGGAGTACAGATCATCAGCAGCGATGGCTGCATCATCCAGTATAAAACCAGCACCTTTTAACTGGTCGACCACTGCGCCTGCAAACATGGTGTCCTCCAGGTTGAAATTGTTTTTCCAGCCTGCACAAACTAATAGAATGTTATCGTTTTGCGTTTTTAGCCAGTTACAAACAGCAGTAAGGTTCAGGAACGAACCTATAACTACTTTCTTCGCCTTTCGGGATAAATGCAAAGCATGTGTACCATTAGTAGTAGTTAACACTACCGTTTTACCGGCTACTTTTTCTTTTGTGTAAGAGAATGGCGAATTGCCAAAATCAAAACCGCTAACCACTTCGCCATTACGCTCGGCAGCTAATAAATAATCGGGATATTTTTCCTGGTAAGCTATGCATTCTTCAACTTCAGCAACCGGGATGATAGCTTCAGCGCCATTCTCAATACCATAACATATGGATGATGTAGCTCTGAAAATATCTATAATAACTACTATAGCATCCTCAACCTCAAATAGCGAGATGAGGGAAGGGCTAAGGCAAACTTGTAAATCATTGGTCATTATGTCATTAGTGATTGGGGGCATTAGTCAATAGTCATTGGCATAGCTGTATAAAACTAATGACCAATGACAACTGACCAATGACTATTTATAAAACGGCGGTTTAACAACCTTTGCCTTAACTTTATTATCTCTTATGCTGATGTAGATCTCGGTGCCTTCTTTGGCGAATTCATTTTTTACATAGCCCATGCCTATCGCTTTTTGCAACGATGGCGACTGTGTGCCTGAGGTTACTTTACCAATGGTGTTGCCGTCTGCATCAACAATCGGGTAATCATGGCGGGGGATACCGCGGTCGATCATTTCAAAGCCTACCAGTTTTTGGCTTACGCCTTGTGCTTTTTGCGCTTGCAGGGCATCGGCATTAACAAAATCCTTGGTAAACTTGGTTACCCAGCCTAAGCCAGCTTCCAGTGGTGATGTGGTGTCATCAATATCATTTCCATACAAACAGAAACCCATTTCCAGACGTAAGGTATCGCGCGCGCCTAAACCAATTGGCTGTATGCCGAATGGCTTGCCTGCTTCAAATATGGCATTCCAGATCTGCTCGGCATGTGCGTTATCAAAATAAACCTCAAATCCACCTGCACCGGTATAACCTGTTGCCGAAACCACCACGTTATCAATACCGGCAAAAGTTCCTTTTTTAAAGGTGTAATATTCCATTGATGGCAGGTCGATATCAGTCAGGCTCTGTAAAGCTTCAGCAGCTTTTGGGCCCTGAATGGCTAGTAATGAAGTGCGATCAGAGATATTTTTCATGTCAACACCCCAGGTATTGTATTTTGAGATCCAGTCCCAATCTTTATCAATGTTTGAGGCATTAACTACCAGCATGTATGTTTTTTCGTCGATACGGTAAACCAGCAGATCGTCAACAATACCGCCATCTTCGTTCGGAAGGCATGAGTATTGTACTTTGCCATCGTATAGTTTAGTGGCATCGTTACTGCTTACTTTTTGTATCAGATCAATAGCGTGTTCGCCTTTTAAAATAAACTCGCCCATGTGGCTCACATCAAACACCCCAACCGATTTACGCACGGTATCATGTTCAGCGTTTATTCCTGCGTATTGCACAGGCATGTTATAACCAGCGAAAGGCACAATTTTAGCACCCGCTTTAATGTGGATATCGGTTAAAGCCGTATTTTTCATAGTCAGTTATTGTGAAGCGGCAAAAGTAATAAAATTAGCCCAACATAAGGGCAGGGAGTAATCTTTGATACAAACTAACCAGCCTGTTGGTAACAACGCCAACATCATGTTGCTGCTCTATCAGTTTGCGGGCGTTCAGGCCTATCTGGCGGCAATATTCCTCATCGGCGATACAGCGTTTCATAGCCTCAAAAAACTCATCGCTGTTGTTGGCTATCAGTATATTAACACCATTGGTGTAATTAATTCCCTCGGCGCCTAAAGAGGTAGAGATGATGCATTTTTCCATCGCCATGCCTTCTACTATCTTCACACGCATACCACCGCTAGATAAAAGCGGCACTATCATTATGGATTTGCTGTTCACAAATTCCAGCGCATCATCAACCTCTCCCTGTATAAATACCTTACCCATTACCTCGTAATCGTCAAAACGTTCGGGGATATCGTTACCGGCTACGTAAAACTTAACGGGCAGATCGCCGTCAACAAATTCCTTTAAAAAATTATCCAGGAACCATTCAATGCCCTCGCGATTGGGCAACCAATCCAATGACCCCAGGAAGAATAAACTCGGCACCTCGGTTTTGTTATAATCAGGATGATATTTGTCCATGTTTAAACCTACCGGCAAAATATCAATGGGTATTTTGGTGCCGTATTCCATTAGGGTTGCCTTGTCCTGCTCGGTGAAAACGGTTATGGCATCAAATTTATTGAGTTGTTCCAACTCATAATTCTTTATACGCCGGGCATGCATTTTTAAGTACGATTTTTTAAACGGATCGTTCTTTTGCTCCGCTAACCGCTGCCACACCTGGTTTTCGATATTATGCGCCCGGAAAACCAGTTTGGCTTCAGAATTTTTGCGTACTGCTGCAAGGTATAGCGACATCATCAGCCCATCAAACTGGATAATATCATAGGTGTTGTTCCTTACCTCGCCAACCAGCAGCCGTTCAAACCCCGGGTCGTAATATTTATTGATGTTGAAAGATGTTTTGCTGAACAGGTTTACGGCAACTTCCAGCACCGAAACATTGATATCGATATTATAGGCCCGGTAGTTGATCTTGCTGATCAGTTCATCATCCGGTTCATTATTTTCAAAGTGTTTTTTGGTTTTAAGCGCTACTACGGATACGTCATGCCCTAAATCAACCAGACCTTTAATAGTGTTGTATACTACAATCTGATATCCGCCATTTTGCGGAAATGGGACACGGGAAGCCAGTATAAGAATTTTCAATTGGTATTTTGGTTTGTAACAAAAATACCATCCGCAGGCGCTATATCAAAGTATCTGCTTAAAAAATACTTAGTTGTGGGTCGCTTACGCGGAAAGTGCGGCGGTGATAGGGGGTATAACCAATTTTTAACACCATTTCGCGGTGTTTTATGGTTGGATAGCCTTTGTTGCTGTGCCAGTCGTACTCAGGATGTTCGGCAGCTATTTGCTTCATATAATCATCGCGATAGGTTTTAGCCAGGATAGATGCCGCTGCTATGCTGAAATATTTGGCATCGCCTTCTACAATACAATGGTGAGGCGTATCGGCATATTTATTAAAGCGGTTACCATCAATGATCAAAAACTGCGGTTTTAAATGCAGCTTAGCAATAGCCCGGTGCATTGCCAGAAAAGAGGCGTTGAGAATATTGATTTCATCGATCTCATAATTATCAACCGATGCAACGGCATGTGCTATGGCTTTTTGTTCTATCTCTGCTCTTAACTTGTATCTTACCGCTTCAGTAAGCTGTTTGGAATCATTCAGTAAATGATGGTCAAAATCATTGGGCAATATTACTGCAGCAGCAAATACCGGCCCGGCAAGGCACCCGCGGCCTGCTTCATCGCAGCCTGCCTCAATAAATTCATGCTGGTACCTGGCTAATAACATTTTTCAAATATCTGATTTTTTAGGGATGGATTTTTGGCGTGTTGAAACTTTTGTCATCCTGAGCGGAGCGAAGGAACTATCCGCGTTCTGACAAAGCGTCGGTGATTGTCGACAGTATAATAGATCCTTCGCTCCGCTCAGGATGACAATCGGGTATCGTGGGGTTAAAATATCCCCCTATTTAGCGCAAGTCTTGTGTAAACCTATTTCAGGACAAGACACTGTAAAGCATTTGCAATTCACGGGCGATACAATCGCCAATCCATTTTAAGCACTCGTTATAAACGAGCGCAAGTTTAAATATTAGAATATTCTCAGCGTAAGCAACGTAATATCATCAATAGCCCTACCCTTGGTAGCTACTTTTATATGATCGAGCAGACTCTGGTTGAAATGATCGGGCGAGCGCTCGCCATTTTGTGTCACAAATTTCAACAGTTTATCTTCGTTCCAACCTTTGGCACCCTGGGAGTCGTAATCCATAAGGCCATCGGTATAATTAAAGATGAGGCTTTCGGGGTCGATATCAATTTCGCCCTGGTTTATGAAGGGGAGTTCTTCAAAAACGCCCAGCATGGTGGTGCCTAATTTAAGTTGTACCGCTTCGCCTTTTGAGTATAGAACTGATGGGTTATGGCCTGCATTTATAAAATTGAGCAAGCGGGTCTTCTCATTGTATTTAGCCAGGAAGAGCGTGATGAACCGTTCGCCCTTGGTATTATTTAATACAATTTTATTAAGCCGCTCAACAATATTTATCAGGTCGCTCTCCACTGTTGCCCACGCGTGTAGGCTGGCCTGGAAATTGGCCATCAACAGTGCCGCCGAGATCCCTTTGCCTGACACATCGGCAATACACCATAGAAATTCATGCTCATTAAGGCGGATAAAATCGAAATAATCGCCGCCGATGTTTTGGTGGGGAAGATAACGCGCATCAATCTCAACGCCTTTATCCTTATGTATGCGCACAGGCACCAGCATATTCTGCACCTCCACGGCAAGCTCCATCTCGCGCTGAAAACGTTCTGACTGCAGGCGCTCCTTAAAGAGCTTTTTATTCTCCAGTGCTACCATTATTACGTTGATAAGCGTTTGGATAAAGGTGATGTCGTTACTCACCATTTCGGCCGAAGTGTTGAAATTGCCTATAAGCGCATAAGCAATGGCTTTGCTTTTATGATATATGGGAATAAAATAATCGTACTGTTTAAGCACGCTATTGCTATGACTGGATATCGGTGTAGGAACTTTTATCTTCTTAAGGCTTAAGCAGGCCCTGTGCAACGCGCTCACCGGTTCAATTGCACCACCATATTTTGAAATACATACAAAAGAGCCATCCTGCTCGATCAGGAAGCGAAACCTGCCGATCTGCAGGTAATTTTGCAAGATAACTTCGAGCATTTGGATCAATACCGGGGTGGCTGTATTTTTGTTTATTGCCCGGGTAACTTCCAATAAAGAGTTTAATTCAGACTGCCGTTTAAGCAGCAGCCGTATCAGTTCATTCTCGCCTGAGCGATCGTTATCCAATTGCATTTCTTTTAATAGGGTTCCCTAAAATAAAACAAAATATTTCTAAAAACAGTTTTTCCCGAATTTTATAAAAGATGTATTATAAACCTGTGGTTGTAATACTAATAGGCTTGGTTAGTATAAATATCATGAAAATATCTCATATCAAACCAATATTTATTCTTTATAGGAGTAAAAGAAAGGTTTAGGAAGATTGTTTTATAAGAAATCAGGATTTTTAACGGACAATTACGTCATGGCATTACATGACAAAACTTATCTTATCAGGGGAGGAAAAAAGCATTTTTTAAATAGTTATGCTCGTTATCGTACTGTACGCCCCTTCCAAACATATTTGCGGGTGTTGCCAATCAGGCCTACATACACAAAATAGATAATATGTATTGGGGATAGCAAAATAAGCAGCCAAACCAGTTGCAGGCGCTTGAAGAATGTAAATACAGGCAAGAGGAATATCGCCTCGAAAATAAATTTTAATAAAAACTGGGTGAGGAACAGTTTAAAAAAACAAATGTTATAAAAGCTCAGCCCCGCGTTTATCAATAATGATACATTGAATAGCCAAATGCCAACTGCCAGTGCCACCACCTTTTTGTCCTTATATTTTGTTGATTTTGAGGCCCAGCGGCGGCGCTGATTTAAAAACTCGCCTAAAGTATGCTTGGCGTGGGTATAAACTATCGCCTCGTTAAGTTTTAAAAAGCCAATCTTTCCGGGATAGCGCTCGGCTACTTTTTGCAGTAAAAGCTCATCATCGCCGGAGGCAAGGTCGTCTATTCCTTTAAAGCCACCAACTTCGTAAAATACATCCTTGCGGTAAGCAAAATTAGCCCCGTTGCAGGTTGATGCCCTTTTGTTGCCAATGAACGACGCACCCATAGCTACCAAATAACCAAATTCAAGCGTTTGCAGGCGCTCAAATAAAGTTTTTTCCTCAAAATAAGTTACCGGCGATGAGATCATGACCGGTTGCGTGGTCTCATAATAATTTACTATGGATGATAACCATTTTGAGCCCATGCGGCAATCGGCATCTGTAGCTACCATCAGGTCGCCGGTTGAGAGGCCTATGGCTGTTGCGATGGCTTTCTTTTTATAGGAATTGAGTGGTTTGTCTTCTTTTAATTGGAGCAATTTAACGCCCTGATCTGCATAACTGAGGATTATCTCGGCAGTGCGGTCGGTAGAGTGGTCGTCCACAATAATTATTTCTGTAAGCTCTTTGGGGTAATCCTGCGCTAAAATATCGTTGATGGTAAGTGCTATTTTTTCTTCCTCATCGCGCGCGGCTATAAGTATGGTAACCTTAGTTTTAAAGTTGATGGGTTTTAACTTCGGATTTTTTAAGTTAGACCAGCCACGTATAAGGTAGATAAGCACCAACAGGTATAAGCCTGTAAGCGATAAAGAAATAATACTATGAATTACGATCAAAGAATTTAAGATTAAAAACAAATAAAGAGCCTAAAATAGCAGGAATAATTAAGTTTATGAACCATATTAATGATACGGTTACAATTACGGCCACGGATTGATCGGTAACATGCTTAAAAAGCAGGGTGGCGGCAGTGCCGCGTACACCAATATCCAGCAGATCAAGCGAGGGCAGGGCCGACTGGATGAAAAAGAAAACAGATATCAGCAATGCTATCTCAACTGCAGGAATTTCGGGTATGAGCAGATGGATGATCAGGTAGTACTGAAATGAAAAAACAGCATACCGTGTAAGGCAAAAGAACATGATGTTTATCAGTTCCTGTTTTTTGTAGCGCTGCATGATATCAAAAAAGCGGTGATACTTTTTAATATAGGGGATATGATCCAAAATATTTACCAGCCATTTAATATGAAAATAAAATATGCAGATAAAGACAGAAAAGCACACAGATGCCAGTACAATACCTATATATAACCAGGTATTAAGGTGTATAAAAGTGTATAAAAACCACATTAAAGCGCCTAGGCCAACTACGTTAGTAACCGTATTTTGAGCAAACGCCCCCACCGCCATGGCAAACACACCATGTATGCGTTTGCGGTTAGGTAAAAAAAGTACACGCCCTGCATATTCGCCGATCCGGTTAGGGGTGAAAATGGCCCAGGTCAATCCGCAAAAAACGGCTTCGATGGATTCCCAGGCAGATATTTTTACCAGCTTACGGGTTAAGTACTGCCATTTAAATGACTCTAACGACCAGTTTACCAGCATTAGAAGCACAACCAGCGACATAACAATGATAACTTCGGTATGATTGATGGCGGTTATAAGTGTTTCAAACTGCTTTAGCTTATCGCCTTTTTCTAAATATTGGTGATAAATAAAAACGAAGGCTAAAACCACTATCGAGGCTTTAAGCAGAAAAGAAAAGAGTTTTTTTGCAGACGCAGTCAAACAGTAGATTTTTGTGCAATGTTACGAAAAATACCCCACTCAAACTCTCCCTGCGAGAGAGGGCTTCAAGTTTTAAAAAGTCCTCCCCTTGGGGGAGGATATAGGTGGGGTTTTACTTCAGCCTTGCCTTTAAATAAGTCAACGTGTTTTTATAAGCATCAGCCGCGGCTTCGCTATTTGAATTTGGGCTGCTTGGGTTGGCGAACGCGTGGTCGGCATCATATTGGTGCAGGTACAATTTTTTGCCTGCGGCTTTCATGTCGTCAGCAAATTTGGCAACCACTTTCGGGTTTATCCACTGGTCTTTGTTGCCGAAGTTACCCAGCACATCGCTGTGCAAAGTTTTTAAACGGTTTATATCCTGCTCGGGCATACCGTAATACATTACACAAGCTACAGTTTGGTTGCCTGCCAGTAATGCAGTTTGCAAGCTCCAGCCACCGCCGAAGCACCAGCCCAAAGTAGCAATATGCGCTTTAGGGCCTGCATAAGCAATAGCGCCTTTAATAATATTAATAGCACGGTCCTCTTTTACTGCATGCATCAGTTTACCCGCTTCGGCACGGTCTGCCGTTACTTTGCCGTCGTACAGGTCAAGGTCGATGATGTTTACATTGCCTAGCGCATTATATATCATCTCCGATTCACGCTTAACATAATCATTAAGCCCAAAATATTCGTGAATTACCAGCAGGTAATTGTTGGTTGGGTTTTTTGCCTTCAATTCATAAGCATCGGCAGTTGTACCATCGGGTGTAGTGTAAGTAATGGCTTTGCCAATACTACTCTGGAAATGTATAGGCAGCGGTTTCGCATGCGACATCACAAACTTTTTGTTGGATGCCAGCATAGCAAATTGCTCTGTAGCCGACTGCTTGCAGCAAGCCATTTTGCTCTGACTAAAAGCAAAGCCGCCGCATGAAATTAGTAAAGCGAAAAGGAATAGTTTTTTCATGATCGATTGCATTGATGGTGTAGTTTGAATAGATACAATATTAAGGTAATTTTTGTTTGATAGTTAGACGGATGATAGCACAACTTAGTTGCCTTATGTTTTTCTTAACCCTCTTGCGGCTTGCCACAGAGAGGGTCGACCATCCGCTGGATAGCGGAGAAGTCGGGATGAGTCGGCGGAGCGCGTTTATGCTGCCTTTATTTATCAGCCAATTGTCTGAACCGGAATTTTATGAATTTTCGAATGAACAGAATTTCATAAATTCCTTAATTCTTTAAATTCGAGTTCTGATATTTGGGGCGTTGCCTGCGGGCCGGGCTGTACGCTCATACTGCACAGTCATTAAGCACTTGGCCGGTATCCGCTGCCATCCCTAACGCGAACTTCGACGCGCTCCGCCGACTCACCCGGTCTTTGCTTCGCTCGACCACCCTCTCTTCGCCTGCGGCGGAAAGAGGGTAAATCCCAATATCCCTAAAAACCAAACGGCCCTTACGGGCCGCCTGATCAGTGAAAACAAGAAACAAAAAACTCACCTCTTTAATTTATACTATCCCCCTGCTTGATCTCGTCATTACCGTGGAGAACAATTTTGTCGCCTGACTTTAGGTCGCCAAATACTTCGGTGGAATCGCTGCTGGCAAGGCCTTCTTTTACGTTAACTAAGTTGGCTTTGCCATCGTTTACCGCTATTACATACTCATGTTCGGTTGAGCGGATAATGGCGTTGTTAGGTACCAGCAGTGATTTTGCGCCAGATAGCATGGGTATCTGTACCTCGGCATACATGCCGGGTTTTAGTTGCCCGCCTTTGTTCTGTACATCAATTTCAATAGCCTCTGACCGCATACTGCCCAGCGCGTTCGCCGACCGGCTGATCTTAGCGGTATAAGGCGTGCCCGGCATGGCGTTAAAATTGAAGGTTACAGGTTGCGTCAAATCAACTTTATCTACATAATCCTCCGGTATATCAACAGTGAGGCGCATTTTGTGGATGTCTTGCAAAATAAACATAGGCTGGTCGGTAGCCTTGCCCGGTGATACCAGTGCACCCGGCGACACATTACGTACAATGATCATCCCATCAAATGGGGCATATATGCGCAGGTATCCTTGCATTGTCCGTACAGATTCCACGTTTGAATGTTCAGACTGCGCCATGGCCTGGTCGGCTTTCATTTTTGACAGGGCATCATCCAAATCTAATGGCGATACGGAGCCTGGTTCTTTGGCGGCTTCTTTCAAGCGCTCATATTTCTCCTTACTGGCGGTGGCATTTTCCTGTGCCTGTAAAAAACGTGAATTGGCAGCCTGCAATTGCGATTCCATTTCGGGTGCTTCCAGTACAGCCAATAACTGGCCCTGTTTTACAATAGAACCGCGGTCGGCATACAGCTCTTTTACAAAGCCGTTCACTTTCGGGAATATATTTACATCGTTAAAAGGAACCAGTTGCCCCGGTAATTTCGCCGAGCTGGATAAGGCCTTTTCTGATACCGAGCCTAATTGGTATTTGGTGGTATTCTGCGTTTTTTCGCCGGTTAGGTCAACCGGTTTTTGATTGCCGCCACAGGCGGTAAAAAACAGGCAAATTGCTATTAATAGACAAAATCTATATTTCATGATTGATTGTATTTAAATTTTCTATGTGTGTTATTTCTTCTGGCATTAATGATGGTTCGTCATAAGTTGTCTTATCCTGAACCCAGGCAAATACCAGTGGTAATATGAATAATGCAGCCAGTGTTGAGGCAAATAAACCGCCGATAACCGCGCGGCCCAATGGGGCTGATTGTTCGCCGGCCTCGCCCATGCCTGATGCCATCGGGATCATACCCGCTATCATGGCAAAGCTGGTCATGAGTATTGGCCTTAATCTTACTGAAGCGCTGGTGATTGCCGCTTTGGTAGCGTCCTTAAATTCCAACCGCAAACTTTCGCCATTGGTAACTATCAATATCGCGTTAGCAACAGATACCCCGGTAGACATGATCATACCCATGTAAGATTGTAGATTCAAAGTAGAGCCTGTTAACAGCAAAGCGGTTATGGAACCCAGTATTACTGCCGGGATGGTAACCAACACGGTAAGCGATAATTTAAACGACTGGTAATTGGCCGCCAGTAATAAAAATATCACCAGGATGGCGAAGCCCAAACCGTTTTGTAAACTGTTTAAAGTATCGGTTAATAAATCTGACATACCGCCGATGGTCGCTATTAAGCCTTTTGGTGGTGTGCCAACAGTTTTTAAGGCCTTTTGTACATCGCTGGTGGCTGTGCCCAGGTCCTTTTTGTAGATGTTGGCGCTTACCGTAATAAAACGACGTGGGCCGGTACGGTCGTACTCGCCGGGAGCGGTTGTTTGTTTAAAGGTGGCAACATCGGCAAGGGTAGGGCTGCTCTGGCCTTTTACCAGCGGTATTTCCTTCAACTCATCCATGGAGTTCATGATATATTCCGGGATCTGCGCCTGCACCTGGTAGGTATAAGAGTTGTTCTGATCGAGCCACAAGTTTTTTAATGTAAAGCGGCTTGATGAAGTACTGGCTGTTACCGAACGGGCAACATCGCTTACGTTCAATCCTAATTGCGCAACTTTCAACCTGTCGAGCGTTATAGCAATTACAGGATAATTCAATGGTTGGTTTATCTGCACATCGCGCAGGTAAGGGATCTGTTTCAGCTTGGCTAAAACCTTGTTGGCATAGCCTTCAATCTGCTGCATATCCTTGCCGGCAACCTGTACTTCTATCGGGGTATTAGCACCCTGGCTCATGATCTTTTCGGTCATGTCGATAGGTTCAAAGGTGATGGTCATTTCAGGCAGCTCATGTGCTATATTTTTGCGCAGCGCGTCCTTCAGCTCATCCATGTTTATTTTGTAATCCTCATCAAGGTTCACCTGCAAAACAGCTTCGTGCGTACCGGTGTTAAACACATACAGGTTACTGCTACCAAAGCTGCTGGGCACCAAACCAATATAGCCTGATGAGATCTTAACATGGTTATTCACCGTTTTATTGATGATGGATAGCACCTGTTTAAATTTATCTTCGGTTACCTCAAGCCTTGTGCCTACAGGTTCTTTAAGCCTGATCTGAAATTCCCCATTGTTTAATTTGGGCATCATGTCCTTACCTATCACCACAAAGCCAATACCGGCAAGTATGATTACCGAAAACAGGTAAACCAGTATGATCACCTTTTTACGCGGCATTAGCGCATTTATGATGATGATAAAGCGAGATTTTACTTTTTCAAAGAAATCATTATCCGCCGGATGCTCAGTTTCTGCCTGCCTGTGTTCGTTGATCTGGTCTTCTTCGTTCTTATCCAAGGCTTCGCCTGCATGTGCGTGGATTTGCCCATGATGCCCATGCTGGTAACGCTCGGCCTTTATCATCCAGTTACTTAAAATTGGAACGAGGGTTTGCGCCAGTACATATGATACGATCATGGTTAAACCGATAGACATGGATAGCGGCAAAAACATGGCCTTAGGTACGCCATTCATCATAAATGATGGCGCGAATACGGCCAGTATACACAGCAATATCAGCAATAGCGGGAATGAGATCTCCTCGCAGGCATCATATATTGCTAGCCGCTTTGGTTTACCCATTTCCAAATGCTGGTGGATGTTCTCGATGGTTACCGTAGCCTGGTCGACCAGGATACCGATAGCCAGCGCCAAACCGCTCAGCGTCATGATATTGATGGTTTGCCCGAATAAACTGAGCAGCAATACGCCGATCAATATAGAAACCGGGATAGTGATCACCACAATTAAACTGCTGCGCCAGTCGCGGAGGAAGAGTAGTACCATCAGGCCGGTAAGCAAAGCACCTAAGCTGCCTTCGGTCATTAGGCTTTTTACCGCATTCACCACAAAAACCGACTGGTCGAACTCATAGGAGATCTTCACATCATTCGGCAAAAGGTTCTGCATTTCGGGCAGTTTGCTTTTCAAGTCCTGCACCACGCTCCACGTTGATGCGGAAGCTGTTTTCACTATCGGGATGTAAACGGAGCGTTTGCCATTGATGAGCGCGTAATCCACTGTGATATCGGCAGCATCAGTAACGCGTGCTATATCCTTTACATAAATAGGCACACCGTTTTTAGTTATTACGGGGATATTACCAAAGCTCTCCGAATTAGTGATCAGCGAGTTCATGGTAGTGAGGTACATCATGCTTCCTACCCTTAGATTACCTGACGGCGACATTACGTTGAATTTTGCCAGCGCGTCAACCACTTCATCGGGCGTAAGATTATAGCTGCGGAGTTTATCCGGATCAACACTCAATATAATCGACCTTGCATTGGATCCAAATGGCGGCGGAGCAGATAGCCCCGGGATAGTAGCAAACATTGGCCTGATGCGGGTAGCGGCTAAATCATAAATATCCTTCAGATTTTCAGATTTACTATCCAGCACCAGCTCCCCAACGGGTAATGATGAGGCATCGTACCTAATAACCTGCGGAGGCAACGCACCTGGAGGGAAGAAGCTCTGCGCCCGGTTAACCTGCAAGGCTACCTGCGCCGAGGCTTCGGCCATATTGGTGCTTTCGTAAAATGATATTTTTACTATGGTTAAGCCCTGTATGCTTTTACTGCTGATGTTCTTAACCCCATCAACATATAAAAACTGGTTTTGCAAACCGGTGGCGAAAAAGCCTTCCATCTGCTGCGGCGACATACCGCCGTATGATTCGATAACATATATGGTAGGAAGATTAAGCTTCGGGAAAATATCTATCGGTATATTTATTGCACTGAGCACTGCAAATATTAAAAGGCTCATGGTAATCACCACAACGGTGATGGGCCTTTTGAGTGCGGATGTGACCATTGACATAATTTGATTATTTTAAATAGTTTAAAACAGAAGTTACCTGGTTCTCGGTTATCGCTTTCTGGAACAGCGCGTTGGCATAATCATATTTTGCCTGCATATAATCTGTTTCGGCGCGATAGAGAATATTGAGCGCGGCATCCAGCTCTATAATATCGGTCAAGCCGTTTTTATAGAGAGATAGCTTTTGCCGGTAACCATCATTTGCTGCTTTTAATTGGTGAGGAATTTCCTTTAGGCGATCCAAAGCGGTTTGCATTTCCACATCGGCCTGGGTGGCGCTTACTGAAAGCAGCTCTTTTTGCTCTGCCAGCTTTTGCATGGCATAATCAGTACTTGCCCTTTGGGTACGCAGCTTTAATTGCTTACGCCGCAGATCAAAAAGATTATAGGATATGCCTATACCAACCAGGTAATTGCTCCTGTCGAACCCAAAGCCATTACTCAAATCATTATAATTCCCTTCGCCGTCAACACTTGAACCGCGCGACCAGGCGGCAGCCTGTAAGGAGATCTTTGGGTTATATTGCTTTTTTACCAGTTCTTCCCGTTGCAGGCTGTTTTGATAAACAGATTTATAGTAATTGATGATGGGGTGATTAGCAGTATCCGCCGGGAACAAATAGGCAGTAGGCTCATTGATCAGCGTAAGCTCAACGGTAGTATCGGGTACTATCGACTGGTAGTTAAAACCGCTTACAGCTGATAACTGTAATTGCACATGTTTTAACTGGTTGTTCAGCTCTATATAGTTTAACCTTGCTTTTGATAGCTCGGCTTCGGCTATGCTGGTATCAACCCCGGCACGTACACCGCTTTTTGCCAGTGATTCAATTGACCGTCTGATCTGCTGTGTACGCTCGATATTACGCAGCTGGATACCCAGGAAATTCTGCAAGCGAACCAGTTGTAAATAATAATTGATGGTATAAGCCTGCAGGTCGTATTTTGATTCGGCAAACTGGTTTTGCTGTACCTGCACATCAGAATTGGCTACCTTATTTTGAGCGCCGTATTTGCCAAAGTTGTACACCTCCCAGTTAAAAGCCGCAATGCCGATATTATCAGACATGGAAGTAGTTACACTGGTGGTATGGATCCCGCCCGAACTTGAAGGCACAATGCCAAAGCCAAAGTATGGCCCGGTAACATTGTTGGATGTACCGATATCAGCCTGGTAATTAAGGGTGAGATCGGGCAGCCAGTTGTTCCGTACCTCGGCGGCTTGTGCCTGGCGTATGGCTATGGCTGCCGAATCGGTAAGCAGGGTAGGTGCTTTTTGATTAACGCTGTTCAGCAGTTGTTTTAACGTAACAGTTGCCGGTGATTGCTGTGCATGAGCCGCGGCTGTTACCAGCAATAGCAAAATGCACAGGCATCTTTTTAAACTTAACATTTGATTTTAAGAATTAATAAAAATGGAAATAAGAAAATGAGGAATAAGCGGACCGCCTAAGTCGGGCTATTCAGGTATCATCGCGATAGCAATGATGAAAAGAAGAGAAAAATCAAATAGTAAGTTTGCCGCTGAGGAAATAGGGCGGATGAACGGGCACTAAGGCAACATTCGTATTATTTATAAAGCTGTTATTAATATCAATTGCGCGTTTATATAATGCCGGAAACAAAAGCCCAAGCAATGCCATTATGGATAATAATACAGGTGGATTTGTTAGTTTATGATGTATATCGGCTGCTACAATTTTAGCATCCTCAAAGTCTTCAGGCTTACGTTGGGAAAATATTTTAACCAGTATATTACCGGGTTGGGTAACCTGGTGGTCGACATAAAAAATGCCATAGCCCATGAATGGCTTTGCTATGAATAGCAAAACAGCTAAATAAAAAAATATTTTAACTGTATTTATGGGTTTCATTTATTATTTATCAATCTGATATTATTATAGACAAAGGTCATAAGAAATAGTTTACTAAACGGATAGTAACATAATTGTTGCAGTTTGTTGAAAGAGTCAGGAATTAAGAGTCAGGAATCAGGATAAACAGGCTTATTTTAATCAATACTCCTGTAATCGTGTTCTTATGAACAAGTATATTTATATTTATGGATTGATTCTATCTTGATTCCTGACTCTTAATTCTTGACTCTAAAACTACATCTATGAAAAGTAAAATATTATTTAAGCAGAAAATGATAAACCGGGCCGGTATTTTATTGGCTCTGCTGCTGATCTCTGTCTCATCATTCGCGCAAAATTTAAAGGTGGCAACTGCCGCTAATCTACAAGGCATTATAAAAGTTTTGGGTGAAGACTTCACTAAGAAAACGGGCATCGGTATCGACCCTATTGTTGGCTCATCGGGTAATTTAGTGGCACAGATAAAAAATGGTGCGCCTTTTGATGTTTTTTTGTCTGCTGATATGGGCTTTCCTCAAAGCTTATTTGCGGATGGCTTTACCTTACAAAAACCTGTGGTATATGCATCGGGCAGCTTGATCATTTGTAGCACACAAAATCTGGGCTTTGAGAACTGGGAGCGTTTATTATTAACAGAAAGAGTAAAGAAAATAGCGATAGCCAACCCTAAAATTGCCCCTTACGGCAAAGCCGCCGAAGAATCATTACAACAAAAGGGCGTATTGAGCGAAATAAAAAGCAAGACAGTTTATGGCGAAAGTATATCGCAGGTGAACACTTACATCACAACGGGTTCGGTTGATGTAGGTTTTACAACGCAGGCGCTAATTAAAGATTCAAAAACTACCCTTTACTATAAAGTTATCGACCCTAAAACATATTCGCCTATTGAGCAGGGCATAGTTATATTAAAGCATGCAGAAGGTAACGCTAACGCAGAAAAATTTTACCAATACATTTTAAGCACCGATGCTAAACGTATATTTAAGGAATATGGCTATAATGAGCAGTAATAGGGCTACAAATACTATCGGTTAATGGATCTCTCACCCATTTGGCTTACGTTAAAACTGGCGAGCATTACCACTTTGCTGTTGCTATTGGTTGGTTTGCCGCTGGCCTGGTGGCTATCGAAAAGGCGATCAATCTTTAAAGTAATACTGGAGGCTATCATCACTATGCCATTGGTGCTGCCACCATCGGTACTGGGGTTTTATTTGCTGATAGCCTTTAGTCCGCAGCATGGGGTGGGTAAGTGGTTGCTGAATACGTTCAATATCCAGTTTGTGTTTTCTTTCCAGGGATTGGTACTGGCATCGGTTATTTATAGCATGCCTTTTATGATCGGCCCTATAAAATCCGCTTTGCAGCAATTGCCTGCATCGCTGGCGCAGGCATCATACACCTTAGGTAAAAGCGAGCGGGAAACATTTTTACGGGTGCTGCTGCCTAATATAAAACCATCATTATTAACGGCAATTGTGCTCACCTTTGCGCATACGCTGGGTGAGTTTGGTGTAGTGCTGATGATAGGTGGCAATATCCCTAATGTTACCCGGGTGGCATCCATAGCGGTGTATGATTCCGTGGAGAACATGGATTATAGTACTGCCAATGTTTATTCGCTCATATTGTTCTCCATCACTTTTGTAATGGTGATTGGGGTATTTATTTTTAACAAAGCCCACGCTAAAAGTCCGCTGGAATGATCAGTATCAACATTGAAAAAAAGCTAAAGGCTTACAGCGGGCAGCAATGGTTAAAAATTAACCACGGGTTTGCCGATGGCAGTATCACCAAGATCTATGGCCCATCAGGAGCGGGTAAAACTACTTTTTTAAAGATCATAGCCGGATTGGTTGCACCTGAAAAAGGAGTTATTACGATCGATGGCATAACCTGGCTCAACACTTCATCTAAAATATCACTATCGCCACAAAAACGATTGGTTGGTTTTGTGTTTCAGAATTATGCCTTATTCCCTAACATGACGGTGCAGCAGCATTTGGAATATGCCAGTAAAGATGCGCAATGGATACAGCGGCTGCTGAAGATCGGCAAGCTGGAAACCTTAAGCGATCATAAGCCGGAACACCTCTCAGGCGGACAACAACAACGCCTCGCCATTTTACGCGCCATAGCCATTAAGCCCAAATTGTTGCTGATGGATGAGCCATTTTCAGCTCTTGACCCTAAAATGAAATCGGCACTTATTGCTGAATTGAAAGTGCTGTTTGTCGAATTAAAAATGACTGTACTGATCGTAAGTCATAATCCGCAGGAATTGGAGAGTTTGGTTGATGGCGAGTTGGTTATAAATGCGGAAGAGTAGCAAATTGCTACCGCGGGTTTAGCGTAACCCGTGGGCGGCATGGCCAAAGCTTATAGCTTTAGTAACCCGGCAACACAAGCTAAGAAGCTTGTACAATGCATGCCACGAGTTGCGCTACGCTAAACTCGCGGCAGCATAAAAAAGTATTACATTTTGCTCGAGTCTTTTGACATTTTGCCTTTGCTCATCTTGTCGGTTGACATCTTGCTTTTCGACATTTTGTCGCTGCTCATTTTATCAGTTGACATTTTGCTTTTACTCATTTTGTCGGTAGCCATTTTACTGCCTGCCATTTTATCAGCCGACATTTTGCCTTTGCTCATCTTGCTTTTGCTCATTTTGCCGGTATCGCTTACGGTAATAGTGTTTGCTGTTTTAAGTGATGGGGCAGCATTAGCTGTTAAACAGGTAGAGAAAATGCCAGCTATAAATGCGGCAGATAGAATTGATTTTTTTAAGTTCGTTTTCATGTGATTCTTTTTAATTTTTAATAATCACATGTTTAGTCGGGCGGGTGTTATAATCCTTACAAAATATTTTTAATGATTGTTCAACTCTGCTTCAATACGCTCCTGCAGCTCTTTTTTAAAGTTATCGTCGAGCCGTATTTCGGGTTTTATGGAGCTGCGGAAAAGCTCCTGCACCATTTGGTTAATAACGCGGCTTTGCTTGCCGTATAATACGCATACCGAACATCCCGCCAGGTGAATGCGCAGCTCAATCATCTCGCGAAAAGTGAGTTTGCGGATCATCTTCTTTTCGATCAGAAAAGTTGCCTGTTTACAGTTATACTGTATTTTTCTTAAATAGCCCATAATCCAAATTTTATTACCAATTCTTTTGCAAACAAGCCCGCAGGTTGAGTTTAGTACGATGAATGATCACCCAAAAGTTTGATGGTGAAACCTTCAGTTCAGTACAAATCAGTGTGGTGTCCTCGTCATCAATATGCTTCATGGTAAAAACCGACATCCACAATACAGGTAGTTTTTGCAGGCACTTTTGCAAAATAGCGTTAAACTCCTTATTGCCCAGGTGGTCCTTGTCTTCAATACCAAATTCCAGCGGACGGTAAGCCGGGTTCCAGTGCCCGTCGGCTTCAAAAAAGTCGTGCTGCTCATGTTCGGCCTGCTGTACATCCTTTGTTAAGCCCGACGACTTTTTGCGGTAAACATCAATGATCTTATTTTTTAAAATGGCGGTAAGCCAGGTACGTTCGGAGCTTTTGCCTTCAAAATTTGCCGCTTTTTCAAGTGCAGCTAAAAACGTTTCCTGTACCAGGTCCTTTGCCTGTTCCTCATCGCTTATGCGCCTTATGGCATAGGCATACAGGTAATCGGCATAGTCTTTAACCCATTTATGCGGGTCTAATAAATAGCTTTCGGCTCCCATTTTAAAACTTGTGTATAAGTTGATCTGCTGGTTAGTCGGAAAGGTAGGAAGAACCTTACAAAGATTTTTAAAAAGATTGTCACCCCGACCGCTGGCGAAATCTTGTACGATATACAAGGCGGATTTGCAAATTGCAGAAGATTTCTCCTCGTACCTCGTTCGATTTCTATGATTTAAGCAACTAATTTACAATAATTTTTTTCGTAGGGTCTGTTTTGGTTTACACAAGCAAAAATGCGCAGGATGAGTTTGTTTCTTA
>Ga0302309_10000823_pt1 | contig 32319 bp, 34 predicted proteins | sample III_Palsa_N1_1_FD_200453 | JGI IMG/M metagenome (GOLD analysis project Ga0302309, IMG submission 200453) | Peat permafrost microbial communities from Stordalen Mire near Abisko, Sweden - III_Palsa_N1_1 | ecosystem: Environmental > Terrestrial > Soil > Palsa > Peat permafrost | place: Sweden... | reverse complement strand
ACAATGGATACAAGAGCAATTCCAAAAACGTTAGTTGACGATATAAACAAGTACACAGAACCATAAGCACAATACAGGGAACAGAGACTATTCGCATGTAAACACCAAGATTGCGATTAATAATCTGCGCGCTATGAACAAACTCGCTCAGTGAAAATTCCTGAAAAGACCGGCCAATAGAAATCCAGGATCCATAGAAGACACCTGAAAGTAAAAAAAGGAAGCTCAGTGCCAGGAATTGAATGATTTGAATTGCCATTACCCAAAATTAAGGGAGATTTATTTCACTTCAAAAGTAAGCCTAACTAAAAAACAAACCAATAGTCGAATAGGTCGTCGCTAGAAGATGACCTCTAAAAAAACAGTCGCATCAGTCGCTGGTAGCCACAGGCTTTTTTAGTCTGTACTTGTCCAAGTTTCTCTTCTGTCAAAAATTGAAAGACCCACGTAGCCTCTGACAGGCTACAAGACCTGTCATTTGCTAAATGAATGCGTAGCCGGTCTTTTTCATTATATTTATTCAGCTATTATATTAAGTCACTAGTTGCTCCCATTGAGTTGCCAGATCCTACGGTCTTTAAACTGCTTTGGTTTTATGTGATAATGTTTCTCAAATAGCCTGGCAAAGTGACTCAGATTTGTGAAGCCCAGTTTTGTACCGGTTTCGCTTACAGAAAATAAAACCAATAAATTGGCCGCTTCTTTCATTCTGTTAGTTTGGAAATGGCTATAGATACTTTCGCCAAAAATCTGATTGAAAAGTCTTTTCAACTTTGTCAGGCCAAAACCGGATATCTCCGACAGTTCCCGTAATTGAGGGCATTGGGTTAAGTCTTTTAGCAGCGCAATTCTTACAAGATTAATTTTTTCGGCATCGTCCTTACTTATTCTTAAAAACTGTTTGATCGGACGTTTAGCAAGCCTTTCAAAGAAATGATAGATCAACTCGTGCGTTTTAATCTTATAGAGTAAATAAGGCATGTCAGTAAAAGAATTGATCTCAATAAGTTGCTTTAACGTGTAATCAATTGCAGGCGTTATCACATCGCGCATGACAAAAGATGGTTGTTTTTCAATTATCTCGAAAAAAGGTAGTTTACTTTCCTCCGCTTTAAGCAGATTAAGTACTGTCTCGCGCGATATCCCTACAACTATTAAATTTATTTGAACATTAGGCTGTAAGCGAAGTTCAGAACTAAAAGTGCTGGTTGCCAGTTCAATTTCGAAATTCCTTACATGGTCAAAGAACGGGTCATCTTTTTGTTGATTGTGGATGGTAGCGAATCTCGTTCGGCCGAATTTAATAACTAAACCATTATCTGTTAATGCGGGCCGCCGCTTAAGAATAAATTCTTGCTTTAATATATAATCATGAATATAAAGAATGAAATTGTCCACGACTACCCGCTTTATGTACCCGTGTCCCAGCATTTCCGGAAGATATACCCGATCACGTTCAACTATAGTATTGAAATGACTGCCGAAAGCAGTAAAAAAATCAAACCCTTTCCGCATCTGAAACTCGAATTCAACTGGCATAATAAGAATTGTGCATAAATCGAGATTTCTAATTTACGTAATTATTTATTAACAAAATAGCCGGGCCGATTCACTGATACGAATTTCGCCAGCTTGGGGGCCGAACGTTATGGTCAACGATTCGGAGGATTTCCGCGCCACCCAGGCTTTCGAAGCCTGGGAGTACCGGCGATGGCTGGTCGTTCGCTTCCATGCTTTTTTGACATACGCTTTATTGTAAGCCTACGGGAAGTTGCCGGAGGCAATGATATATTGGTTTTATTTTGCGTCAGCCCATTTGCTAGGTTCCAATTATAATTATGCGGTAGCAGTTCTTTGATTCTATTGATGGGCGTCTCTTTTCTATCTTGGCTTAAGATATCTTTCAACCATTCGTGGTCCCGGACCACTTTGAGGAGGCACTAACATGTCAATGGTGGAAAAGGCCCCGTTCGTTTGCTTACCGGAGACAAGTATGCGGTAATTATCGCCTACCACAGATAATATTTCACCTCCTACAGGGTCAACCGTAATAGGTGCTTGTGATGATTCCATACGCATTTACTCGATTTTAAATGTTGAACAAAGCTAGGAATTCGATGCCTTGATGGATTAAAAAGAATAGTCGTATTAGCCGCGAATTGGCCCAGGACCGGATACAAAATGGTCCATTTAGCCGCTCTGACATGAATATCAGGTCGCCAAACAATGGAGTTGACTGAAACTGGAATGCTATAGAAAAATATAGTAAATTGCTTGTAACTACTTACTAATTAACTGCACATATGCCTGTCGAGTTCGAATTTCAAGTCGGCAAAGGCTTTCACTTTTTGACGGCCTTTGCTCAACATTTTAACACCAAAATTATCAAGGACCGGGTGTACCTTCCGGAGACTATTGGCCAAGGATACATTCAACATGTAGTCCTCGACGGATTTAATTTGTTTGTTCACAACTATAAGTTGAAACAAGAACTTGTGTTAGTGCGCAAGCCTGCTTTGTCTAACCAAGGAATTACGTTGAAATTTGACAGGTCAAAAGTTCTTCTGAAAATCGATCAGAATAAAAAACAGACATTCATCGATCAGGTTGCAAATTGGGAAGTCGAAATTGAAACTTGTAACGTCAAATCGGTACTCCGCATGCCTACTACCCGGCAGATCAATTTAATCATTATTGGAATCACCCGGCAGAACTTGCTAGACTTATTGAAAGCCGGTGACGATGGATCGAAAATCTTAGACCTACTCAAGAACCATCCGTCGTTTGTGATTCATGAAGTGATATCGCCAGAAATGGCGATATCACTAAAGCAAATAATACAAATTGATTCGTTGTCACATATGTCCAATCTTCTGTACAAAACAAAGGCGCAGGAATTAATCTATTACCTGTTCAGAAACTTTCTCAAACGATACTGCCACAAGGCTAATAATTGGACTGCTTTGGACATCGAGAAAATTTATATAGTTCGCGCGGCGCTATTACGAGATTTGTCAAAATGCCCCCGACTGCCTGAACTTGCGAAACTTTCTGGTTTGGGTATATCTAAACTGAAAGCAATCTTCACTCAAGTCTTCGGCAAGAGCACCTATCATTATTTTCAGTCCGTAAGGATGATGGAGGCAGCCGACCTACTAAATACATTAAACGTATCGGAGACAGGTTATAAATTGGGATTCACCAACCTCAGCCATTTTACACGGTTGTTCGAAAAACATCACCAAATGAAACCCAAGCAATTCAAGCAATGCTTAGCCGAAAAAGCGGAGATGGATACATAATTCGTTTGGCCCTGGCTCGAACTCTTCGCTTAGGAAAGCCGTCTCCTAATGAGCTATCTATTATTAGATCAAATCCGCCCGCCAGTTGGCCCAATTGCTTTGACCAATCCGGGGTTTTATAGTTAACTCCGTCACGTACACCTAAATGCTTAGTCTTATCGATTTTAGCATTCGAACCTGATGTTACAAAAACCTGGCAACCTGCCGCAACAGCCATTTGCAAAGCAATTACACCTGTTCCGCCGCCCACACCGGTTATTAAAACGTTTTCTCCTTTCCTTGCCTTTCCTTGCCTTTCCTTGCCTTTCCTTGCCTTTCCTTTGGATAACCGGGTGCTTCAACAATGTTCTGTTTCTTTAACGCTAGATAGAATTAGCGGTAGATGGAAGTCGCTAATACTTTACAACTTAAGGCAGGAGAACCTTCGTTATGGGCAGGTAGACAGTTGGATGTCTTTGCATTTGTGGTGTATTAGGATTGTTACCTATTCTTCTTTTGTGCAACAGATTATTACATGAGCCCGATGGGCCTATTCGACTAATTTTGAACCCTAACGAGCTATTTTATTTAACCGCGATTTCAGAAATTTGACATGCAATTTTGAGGTCACGGAAAACCCAAAGAGGCATGAAGTAATTTAAAAGGAAGACGCCATTCTACATATTAAAATTATTTCTCTGCTTTATTTTCCTATTTAATTCAATTTGTAATTTCGACTTTTAACAGGGGCGGCTATTTTCAAAAAAAATAAGAATGTTTTTGATTGTCAGGAATGACCAGCATCTTCTTTTTGGCTATGACGGTTTCTTCATCAAGCGAATCAGACCCGGGTTGTCTTTGGAAAACGCTGATGATCTTGGCCTTGGACCCTTGGGTCTGATCGATCGAATAACGATGTCGCCAGGAGTAGTCGTTCCGCTGCATTTGCATCGAAATGATGAATTACTTTCTTATATCATGCATGGCAACCTAATACATATCGATGACAAAGGAGAAAGATATCTTCTTACGCCTACAAAGTTTATGATGATGAGCGCTGGAAGGGGTATTTTTCACAGCGAGTCAGTGCCTCTTAGAAGGGAGCCCTTGGAAATGCTGCAAATTGCTATTCGACCCCACACCGCGAACCTCACTCCCACGGTTTCCTTTCATAAATTTCCATCTGATGCTTACCCAAACCATTGGCGTCTTGTCGCGGGCGCCGAAAATTCCCGGGCCCCTCTTTTCATTAGAAACGATGTTTTAATCTTCGATATAAGGTTCGTTAACGATCAGCTGTCCCTTCCAGATTTAAACGGACAGACCGCTTTTCTTTATGTTCTTGGTGGCGAGCTGTTCATCCCGGAATTTAATAGCCGCCTCATCGATGGGGATGGCGTGCTGCTAACTGTTCAAAATATTTCTCTTAAAAGTCTTGCTGAATGTCGGTTAATCCTGTTTATCGTTGACACATTGTCGTGGTTTACCCGTGAAGGTATTATCAGTGGTTAGAACGGCTCAAATTTACCTTTTTAGTACTATACCGAACTTTCTTATTTTGTAACTAAGTGTTGTCGGCGAGATATTTAGTAGTTCGGCTGCTCCCCCGACTCCATAAACCCGATAGTTTGTTTGCTTTAGTACGCTGATGATGTGGTCCTTTTCCGTCTCTTCTATAGTCTTTACACGTCCAGGCAGCACGTTGTCGTTACTCGTCTCCAAGAAAAAGTTGGGAAAATAAAAAGATTTGATGACTTCGCCACTATTCATAACGATAGTTCGCTCAATTAGGTTTTCCAGTTCACGGATATTTCCCGGCCACTGATAGCTTAATAGTTGATCGATAGCTTCAGGTGCTATGAATGTTATTTTTTTGTTCAATTTATTCGAATAATATCGTACAAAATGCTCAGTTAATGAAGATATGTCTTCAAGTCGAAGCCGCAACGGAGGTAAAGTGATAGGGAACACGTTTAGCCGATAATAGAGGTCCATTCGAAAACGCCCCTCCGCCACTTCTTTTTCAAGGTTTCTATTGGTAGCTGCTATGACCCGAACATCAACTTTAACACTTCCTCGACCGCCAATGCGCTCAAATTCCCTTTCTTGCAAGACTCTTAGCAACTTTACTTGCAAGGCCATCTGCAATTCGCCGATCTCATCAAGGAAAATCGTCCCTGAATTTGCTTGTTCGAACTTGCCGGTACGTCTTTCATTAGCGCCAGTGAAAGCGCCCTTTTCATACCCAAATAGTTCCGATTCTATGAGATTTGCTGGCAGGGTAGCACAGTTGACGATGGTCATCGCGTGACCTTTGCGAGGCGACAACTCATGAACCATTCGGGCTATCCGTTCTTTGCCCGTACCGTTCTCTCCAAGGATAAGAACAGAAGTATCTACGAGTGCAACTTTACAAACATGATCAAACACGAGTAACAATTTGGGGCTTTTACCAATAACTCCGTAAAAAGAGGTTTGTTCAGTGCCATGCAACTCATTTATTGTGATTCCATTCGGTTTGGGGTTGGACAACTCTTGCCGCGGCACCCCGACATCACTCCATTTTGCCGTCAGTGTCGAGGGGATAGATAGAAGATCCCGGTGCTTAAGTCGATACCAGGCTATCTCAAGCGCAACAAGAAGATCTTTTTCCCGAAAAGGCTTCACGAGGAAGCCAAAAGGGTTAGTCGCATTTGCGGCTTCCAGGACGCTTTGATTAGAATTAGCCGAGAGGTATATGAAGGCGATCTTCATATCGTTAAGTCGGTTAGCAAGATCGATTCCGCTGAGCTCGCCCCTAAGATGAATATCTATGATGACTAGATGGGGCGGATCTGAAGGTATTTGTTCGACGGCGCTGGCTACGGAGGCTGCTGTTCCTGTGACCTGATAGCCATTGGATTCAACTATCAGCTTTAATTGATTGGATACGGCGAACTCATCTTCCACAATCAAAAGCTTCTTATTCATTAAAACTCATTTTTAAAGGTTAGTACCAGTGAGACACCGCCGCTGTTTCCAATCACTAGTTTACCATCCAATTGTTCGCTGAAGCCACGTAAAAGTGTCATTCCCAATGATTTGGCGGAATAAGGGTCATACTCAGGTGGAAAACCCCGCCCGTTGTCTGAAATCGAAAGCCTGCAAATTCCCCTATCGTTACCGAATCGGACGAATATTAATCCCTCCTTATTTCCAAAAAAACCATGTTTTACGGCATTGGTCACCGCCTCGTTGATGATCAATCCCGCGGGGATAGCCTTTGATAGATGCATTTTTTCGGAGGCGACCTCCGAAGAAATCACGGTATTTTTTCCTTCAATATTGAGACAATCACTCATGTAGGTAACCAACTCCTCGACATATTCCTTCATATCCACAAAGTCAATATTCTCGGACTGGTACAGCTTTTGATGGATCAACGCGATAGAATAAACGCGTTGTTGACTTTGCTTCATTGCATATTTTGCATTTTCGTCCGTAAGATATGCCGACTGGGAATATAGTAAAGCTATAACGATCTGAAAATTGTTTTTAACCCGATGGTGAATCTCCTTGAACAGGCGTTCTTTTTCGTTCAGCAATGCGCCTTTTTCCTGCAGAAGATACTCCTTTTCATCTACGACAAGTTGCAATGAAATATTCTGCTGCTTGATCTCTTCTTTTTGGCTTTCGAGTACTTTGTTGTTCCGTTGCTTTGTACGATAGGCATGATAGACAAATCCAAGGATGAGGAGGATGGCGAGAAGTCCGATGAGGATATAAATCCTGTTTACATAGGCTTTTTCTAACTCACTTCGTTGCAATTTCTCCGTGTTCTGCAGGACGAGGATGTTCTTTTCCTCTTCACTGGTTTGATATTGCACTTCTAATTCCTCCAGTTGCCTTGATTTCCTTTCGGAAAAAATGGAGTCATTGATATGCTTAAATTGTTGAAAATGCTTTAGTGCCAAGAGAAAATTTCCAGCAGCTGAATCTATTTTGAACCATAGTTGTTCTATTTTGAGCGATTTTACTGCGTCAATGTCGGGTTGACCCATCGACAGAAAGCTCCCCAAGTAGCTCGCAGCTTTTCTATATTGGCTCGATCGAACATTCATTTCGGCCATTTGCAAATATTCATCGCGTGCATCGTTGGGTCGCCCATTGTGCCAAGCCATTGAAACCGATTGAAGGTACTGTTCTTCAGCAAGCCCATATTTACCCATCGCATTGAAGCAGTCACCTAAAGCGGAGGATACATATTGTTTGGCAAAGTCCGAATTGGGGGATAGCCCCCTATTGGATTTCAAAAGGTATCTTCGGGCTTGTTCGGGAGTTTTTAAGGCAATCATTGCGCGGACGACACCCCTTAGCAGGAAATAGGAATAAAATTGTTGGTGGATATTTTTATTGGGGATAGACTTCATAACCTCACTGCCTTTGAGGTAAAAATCCAGGCTTTTTTCAGGTTGTCCTAATTCGGTATAACACTGTCCAAGATGCCAATAGATCTTACTTTCCAAGAAAGGATCATCTCGCTGAAAAACATATTTTAGCGCCATCATATCCTGAGCAATGGCGTTATTATAGTCGCCCCATTTGCTTTCGATTTCCGCAAGTATAAGATCTGTATCAGCCATACGATAACCATTGGTTGATTGCTGAACGGGAATAAGGGCTTTTAATTCCCGAGCCGCGCAGACTGTCTTTCCCTGGTCGAGTAGATCCCTCGCGATGGCCTGTAGTCCGACTATCACGTTAAGTTTGTCTTTTAGGGCCGCAAAAATTGCTACACCACAGCGGTGTCGGAATTCCTTTTTAGCGAAAAAGCTGTCGAGCGGTGGAGTTCGCTCGGCGTAATCAAACCAGGTCGCGGCTTCCAGCGTCGAATCGTGGCTATTCCGAGCAGTAATAATGGCATTGGAGAAGGACTCATCCGCGTAAGTGTTGTTGTTACATCGAAATAAATATTCACCCATCGCCGATTGGCACGCACTTAGTAATTTAGGGAAATTATTTTTGGCGCAAACATTAAGTGCCTGACGGATATACAACAAGGCACTGTCCACTTTCTTTTTATTTGTATAGTTCCATTCGCTGTCGTAATAAGTTCTTGCTTTGTCAAGAAGAAGACGAACCCCGGAACTATCGGATTGTCCACGGCAAACCAGTGACCAGAGGAGCGTTACAAGTATTGCAATACCCTTCTTTTTATAAAAAAACTTCGTTATCTCATTTAGCATGAACGCCACTTTTTAAAATGGTCGAATCAAATAGCCTCAAAACGTAGCCGTGTCCAGTGGTCATTTTTTTAATCCAAGTTTTTTCATCCGGGAAATCAGCGTGCTGGTGGGTAAGTTGAGCATAGCCGCGGCACCGCGGGCTCCGCTGATCCGGTTTCTTGCCTGTGCCAATACTTCCTGTATGTATGCCTTTTCTATTTCGGCGAGTGTTTTTATTGTCCCTTTTTTGCCAACCTCGAGCAACGGGGTCGGGTGGAGGAATATTTTATCTATGATTGACCCGCTGGTAAGTACAATTGTCCTTTCCATGCAGTTCTCCAGTTCTCTGACATTTCCAGGCCAGCAGTAGTCCGATAAATTATTCAACGCCGCTGGCGTGATCTGACTGATCTGTTTTCGGTGCCGGAGGGAATACAACCGAACAAAATGTCGGACGAGAATTGGAATGTCCTCCGGGCGTTCTCTCAAAGGCGGAAGTGTGATGGGGAAAACGTTCAGACGATAGTAAAGATCCATTCTAAACTCTCCTTTACGAACGGCGTCGTAAAGGTCTTTGTTGGTGGCGGCGATAATTCTCACATCGAGGTTGACAGTCCGCTCTCCGCCGATGGGCTGAATCTCTTTTTCCTGGAGGAAGCGTAATAGCATGGATTGAGCCACTAAGGGTATTTCGCCAACTTCGTCCAGGAATATCGTTCCGCCATTCGCTTGCTCAAGCCGCCCTGCTCTGCTACTGATTGCCCCGGTAAAAGCTCCTTTTTCGTGACCAAAAAGCTCTGATTCCATAAGCCCTGAAGGCAGCGCCGCGCAGTTTACCTTTACAAAAGCTTTATCGAATCGAGATGACAAGTAATGGATTTCCTGGGCAATTCTCTCTTTGCCGGTTCCCGTTTCGCCCAGGATCAGAACAGTGGTATCTACCGCCGCAAGGTGTTTGACGATGTTAAGTGTCTCCGCCATGGCCCTGCTTTCACCCAACAAAGCGCGGAAAGATCTTTTTGGGGGAGGGTGACCATGATTTACGTTGCATATCACACGTCGCAAAGTACAGGCGAATTGATATTGGACGTCGCCGAACATTTCGAGGCTGGTTGCATCGTAGGCGTTTGCACATGTACTAAAGAAAGAGACGATGAAAGGGGCTCCATCGTCTAAGAGTAAAGGAAAGACGAGGTTGCTTCTTAACTTAAAAGTTTGTGCGTACAGGCTTTTTATAGGGTCGTTCGATAGCGATGCTGAAAATTCCGGGCCATTGAGAAAGACGGGCAATACTTCAGTCGGGCTTCGCTGCCTCAATTCATTTAATAGATTTATTTTTAACGTGGTAATTGCTGTAAGAGCTTTTGAATCTATTGGTTGATATTCATGTGATCCGATGCGCAAAAAGCTGCACCAGGGGACGGGTTGATCTGTTCGATTGTTTCTACTGAATTCAATAAAATCAAATGCGATGAACTGTTGAAAAGCTCTCGCGAACTCCAGCAATTGTAGGGTGTAATCTTTTCCGACCATATCGGCGTTGATAATTGCTTCCTTGAATATTTGTTTATTCTTAGGAATGAGTGGCAGAACAGACTGTTGGTAGGAATCGAGGGGCATAAATATAAAAGTTTATTATCAGTCAAGAATCATTTCCTCTTTGTTTATGGTTTTCAGTGATTCTTTAAATTTTTTGGGTTTCAAATGATAATGTTTTTCGAATACCCGGCCAAAATGGCTAATGTTGGAATAACCTAAATAATAGCCAGTCTCGGAAACTGTGTGGTACATTAAGAGTCGGGCTGCTTCAGTCATTCTTGCTTTCTGGTAATAGTTGTAGATAGTGTCCCCAAACAGGTGGCGAAATAGCAGCTTCATTTTCGTTAAACTGAGCCCGATGCTGCGGGATAATTCCCGCAATTGAGGAGTGAGACTGAGGTCGGCGAGAATTAATTCTTTTAATCGGTCCAATTTTTCTGCGTCATTAGCGGTGATAGAAATGAAAGGGGAACGCTTAAGAGTGCTAGTCCTTGAATAGAGCAGGTAGATTGGTTGTTCTTCCTGAAAACCAGACAACAGCGCAGCCAGTCCATCGGTGTCTTTCAAAGTTTGTTTTGAGGTGCTTATCAAAACGACTTCCTGGGTTAAAAGATTAACGAATTCCATAAAAGTAATTGTTGGGCTTGTTTGTTCAGAACCCAATAACCCCAAAAGAACACAATGCCATATTTCAATTATTTGAAGATTAATTCGGTATATATATAATTTTGTATAGAAGTTGCGAAATAGCGTCAGCAACGTTTAATTTTTGTTGTTCAACTGGTCTGGTGGCAACGATTAAAAAAACTGCCCGTCGACGCTTTTTCAGAGACTGCCATTTTTTAGGCGCATTCAGGCGTACGCTGGTTGAGGGTACGTAATGGTGACTGCTACGACGATACGCTCAGGTTCGCAAGGCGATTTGGAGCAATATTCGGCCTTGAAAGTTCCGGCTTTCGGAAAAACCTGCACTTCTGTTCCACAAAATCGAAGGATTCAAAAAAGGCACGGACAAGAATTCCCTATCTAAATAGTTCGCCAAAAATTGCCTTTGTCGGCAGGGGCTTTTGCTCTTTCCAAATTTGATTCTAAGCAAAAATAAGGCAACCTGTCACTTTAAAAATGGAAAAGAATAGTCGGAACAGCCGAATATGGTGTTAGACAAATGGTATAAATTAGTCTAATTAGCCGGAACGTCTCTGTGATGCGATTACCCAAGAACGATATTGATTGAACCGAGGTGGAACCTCAATTTTGGTAGCTGTGGGCTCTTTGAAAACCACTATCAGTCAAGAAAATGTAGTTTTTACTTGCCGGACTAATTTTCGGTCTTTCACGACTATTTTAATTTTGTTTATCAAAGGAAATTGTGCCGAAATAAAACATAATACTATGGATAGGATTTTATCGGCTTTTGAGAAAGGCAATATGAAACTTAAAAATCATCTGGTTATGGCTCCTATGACTAGGAGCAGAGCGGTTAATAATCTACCTAATGATCTCATGGTCGAATATTACGCTCAGCGAACGGGCGCTGGTTTGATCATCACCGAGGGTACCGCTCCTACACCTGATGGTCTTGGATATCCCCGGATTCCGGGCATTTATTCGCTCGCGCAGGTAGAAGGTTGGAGAAAGGTTACGGATGCAGTTCACGCCGGCGGCAGCCGGATCTTCGTGCAACTGATGCATACTGGCCGAATTGGTCACTATGATAATTTGCCCGATGGAGCTCAATTGGTAGGCGTTTCTGAGATGAGGGCCGCAGGTCAGATTTTTACCGATTCCGCCGGTCTTCAAGATCATTCCAGTCCGGCTGCCTTAAGCACAGATGGAGTTGTCGCTCTTATTGAAGGACATGTTCAAGCGGCCAGGAATGCCGTTGATGCAGGTTTTGATGGAATTGAGCTTCATGGAGCGAATGGCTATTTGATCGAACAATTTCTAAATCCCAATGTGAATACCAGGACAGATGAATACGGGGGGAGCGTCAGGGCCAGGGCGAAACTGGCAATTGACCTGGCAAAAAGTATTGCTGATGCAATTGGTAGAGAAAAAGTAAGTATACGGCTTTCTCCTTTTAGCAAATTGGGGGATCTACAGCCTTATCCGGAGCAGGACGTGCACGACACTTACGGTTATCTGGCAGAAGAATTGGCGAAAATAGGTATTGCTTATATCCATATTGCCGTTAACGCGCAGATCCCGCAGAAGACCTATGATGTGATACGGTCGTCATTCTTCGGCACGATCATCTTGTGTAACGGGCTTACGCCCACCACGGCGGAGGCTGCTTTGCACGCTGGTTTTGCCGATCTGGTCGCCTTTGGACGGTCTTTTCTCGCCAATCCTGACCTCGACAAGCGAATCGCCTTAAATGCACATCTTAACCAGCCCGATCTTGCCACACTGTATACCCCGGGGGCTAAGGGATACACCGATTATTCGACGCTCCATCCTGCTGTTGTAGTGGAAAAAAGCGAAGGCGTCAGCTAATCGATGGTGGGCGACACCTACCGCCTGTTGATCACGGGCAACCAAACGAACGGGAAATTTGCTATAATCGACATGATGGTGCCTCCAGGAGGAGGCCCTGCACCACATGTCCATCCGCTTATAAATGAGGTTTTTTATGTGCAAGAGGGAGAAGTTGAATTCAAGACGGAATTAGGTGTCCATGTAGCGAAAGAAGGCTCTACGGTCTTTATTCCGATAGGCGAAGTCCCCCATGCATTTAAGAATAAAACAGACCGAATGGCCCATTTGACATCCGTTGTCTCACCAGCTGGGCTGGATGATTTTTTTGGAGGTTGGGAGGCCCGTAGCGCCGGATACTTTCCTTCCGCCGCCGGCAACGGATGAAAAGGAAGTGAAGCGGCTGGGGACTATTCCAGCAAAATAATGTTCATGATGTCCTGCTGCTCCTTAGTACTAAAACCCTTAAAGTAGGCAACTGCCATGACCCCACGGGGGTATGACGAAAATAAATGGGAATCAATGTTTTTCCCTGGTATTGTTGACTGCAGTATTCTTTGCATCTTCACCCGCCATTCCGCCAGGATCTATGAAACCGGCAGGATTATCCATGGCATAAGCATAAGGCGACCATTTTCTGTCCTTATCGGCCAAGGGGTCCACCGTATGCCATACTCCCAATTGAGGATCTTGGAACCTCGCGCCATAGTCATATTCTTCCAATCCCGTGCCATCGCTATCAGGACGGGAAAACCGGAAATTAATCCATGAAGTTCTTTATTGAAAGTTCAGCGACTTTCGGGTGCCATGCCGGGAATGACCACAACTTTCCTTTCAGTTGAATCCTTCAAAACGTCCAGCACAGACGGAATTAACGGGGTTAGATGCTTCAATGTGTTCCTGATCACGTCAAGCACAATGATCAAACAGGGAAGGTTGGAGGGGTTTTGCTGATAGGGTATATTCTTGTCTACAACAATCCAGCAATCAAATTGATGTTCTTTCAATAACTTGAGTAAAGCGCCATTCTTAATGCCGTTCCATTGCATGTCCCTGACAGTATACACTTCATAGAGGGCGATGGGGAAAAACCCTTTAAACCGGACATCTATATTTTCATCAAGCAGGATTTTCATGCGGCCACTTCGGATAAAAACTTCGCCGCTGCCTGTTCAATAACAGCTTCCGCTTGCTCCCGCGATACGGAAGGGAAACCCTTCAGGAATTCTTCGAGTGAACTGTCTTCCAGGTAGTCAAAAAGCGTCTTTACTGCAACGCGGGTACCTTTAAAAACCGGAACTCCCGCTGCCGTCTCTTTATCTACAGTGATATATTGATTGAGCATTGACATAACCTTTGTTTAGGTAAAATTAATCAATTTCTTTGTATTATTAAGTTCTTTGGAATCACCCATTAATCGGATCAACTAGGTTGTGTCCTGACCCCCTAAATAGCTGGACTAAATTAGTAAATCAATTTAGTCACTTAAATTTAGGGTATTATGGCAAAACAGCGCAGAAGCTTTTCGGTGGAGCAGAAGCTACAAATCATCCAGGAAGCTGATCAGCATGGGGTCACTCAGACCCTCCGTAAGCACAATCTTTCCCATTCTGTTTTTCTCAGGTGGAAGCACCAGTTTGACCAAGGCGGTTCTGCATCTTTGAAGCCGCAGTATCGCAAGGCGGATCCTGAACTGAAGGCGTTACAGGAAGAGAATGCCCGGCTTAAAAAGATTATTGGCAACCAGGCACTAGAATTAGAATTCAAGACGGAGCTATTAAAAAAAAACGAGGCCTACAAGCGGAGGCTCAAGGGCTCGTGAAGATGTATTCCCTGCGAAGTGTACCGGTTCGAAGCCTGTTGAAATGGGCCGGGCTGGCTGCCAGCAGCTTTTATTACAAACGTTCCGGCCGCCCGAAAGGAATACGGCCCAGCACCCACAGCGTCAATGAACAGGGAGAATTGATGGAGAACAAGGTAGTCGTGCTTCAAATTGAAAAGGTCCTGCGCCAGGAATTTTGCTGCTATGGCTATAAGAACATGACGGCCGAGCTCCGGGGAATGGGTTGGATCATTAACCACAAAAAAGTGTACCGGCTAATGAAGGAATCCAGGTTGTTGTATGGGGCCAGGATCAGACCGATGCCCTTTAAGCGGGATTTTATCCGCTTCAGGAGCCTGAAGCCAGAAAGGCCCCTGCAGTATCTGTCCATGGATTATCAAGTACGTGTATGTTCATGGGACGGGCAGAAATGTGCTCCTATTGACGGTTATAGACATCTACAGCAGAAAAGTACTGATCTGCCTGTTGCGGAGCCATATCAAAAAAGGGGATGTCCTGTTGATGTTGTCATTGATGTTGCTCGAATACAAAGCCGAAGGCATGTCGATCAGAAATGACAATGGTTCCCAGTTCATCGCCCGGGTCGTCAGGGAATACCTAAAGGAAAAAGGTATTTACCAGGAGTTTTCGCACGTGGCCACGCCGGAAGACAATGCCTATATCGAAGCGTTCCATTCCAATCTCCAAAGGGAAGTGATCGGCCGATATGAATTTGATTCTATCTACCACGCGCAAATGGTCATTGATCGCTACTACGAATGGTACAACGAAAAAAGGAGGCATGGCGCCCTCAAAAGGCAAGCCCCGAACTACGTGTTCAAAAATTATAATCCGGTCCCTTTTGAAAATGAAAAACTACTAAACTACCTTTAGAAAACTGTCCAGGTTATAAGGGGTCGGGACAGGGATGCATTGCATCTACGCAGCTACTGATCCCTTATCAGTTTTAACGACTCTGCGCAATTCATTTTGTAGAAAGCCTTTTAGGCTAAGATCCTCATCCAGCAAAGGCCAATGCACGCCTGTGCCCCGACCAACAAGCTCATATTGGAGCAATTGAGATTTGTCAGCCGCTCTTAAAGCTTTATACGACGACAACTTTTGGGTGAGAACCGCCTTGGTACTGAGAACTACAAGCATCAAATCTTGCTCGGGATGAAAATCCAGCGCTTCGATACGTAAGTCCTCCGAAAAGATGATGTTTTCGATTGCGTCGTATTGATTATTAGCCAAAGTACTCATACCATTTATTTAAAAAACTCTTGAAATTCTCGGCGACAATGTTCATGATGTCGTTTTGCTCCCTGCTACTAAAACCCCTAAAGTAGGATGCCTCCATACTTGGCTCAAGCCAAATTTTCCCCTCCGCATCACCTTTTTCAACATGAACATGCGCTGGCTCATCATTTTCATTGCTGCAAAAGAAAAAACGAAATCCGTTAATTCTTAATATCGTCGGCATTCATACTAAAATTAATATTAAATACTTGAAATTCAAACAAATGAGGCCGAACAGCAAGATTGAGTTTATCCAAAATTAAACAAATCAGCAATTTAATACAAGAATTGCGCTTTTGCATAGGTTATCATACGGATCAAATTTTTAGACGCTTGATGCCCATTGAATGGACTAATGCCCAAATGTACTGGCACGGCCATTCTCTAAGCGCATTCGATTTTCCGAAAAAATCATTGAAAATCAAACCTTTATGCACTAAAGCACTGAGCGCCATTTTATATGGAAAATGTTCCTAAAACCGGAGTCTTGGAAAACATCTTGCATTTTTTCTCCTGGTTTCCTCCTCTTTCGGCTATTTCTTACCTTACAGGAAGACATCCTAATCTTTAGCCTTACTTGTGGCCCACCAAAAGAAAATAAGCTTATCTGCAAAATTCCTTTCTATGCGGCACTATCTTAATGAAGTCCCGGTGGAAGGACAGCGAACAGATCCTACTCAACGAAAACTGGGCAACTATGACAAGTACGTCGCCCAGGTTATTCGAGCGGGCAATTGCATTACATTACTCCGGGAATCTTACCCGATTGGCGTCAAATCTTTCTGGAACATCAATCATTTTGAGAAATTTGCCAAGTCCGTTTTTTGGACTTTCAACAAGAGCTTCCTTTTAAAATTGATCGACCATGTAGACAAGGAAAAGCCCTTGGTCCTGCATCGATGTCGCGAATTACTCCAAGAATATCCCGTTGCCTATCCCGATGATACCAGCTTTGCATACCAATAGCCTATTAGGGTCATTTTCCTGCATAAGAGAGGTTGGAGTCTTGTGATCCTCCTGGGCCAATTTACGAAGACAATGCTTGTTAATCCAGTTATAAATTGTTCGCTGACAATATCCATATTTTCTCACAGCTACGGCAGGCTTGATCAGGCCATCGTAAATTTCCTGGGCGACCTTCATCTGTTGGGCTTCACTAAATTTTCTGTACTTTTTTACACGCGTGATTTTACCTGGTTTTTGACTCATAAATTACTGTTTGCGTGTAAAGCTATTCCAGGACAAGACAATCAACGATTCGGAGCATTTCCGGGCCAAACCCATTTGCAAGAAATACGACCCATTGCGGCAAAACGCTAAGTATAACTACGTAAACCTTTAAAATAATGTTGCACCCTTGCAAATAGGGGTATCTCTCCGGTTTAATAGGCATACCTTTTAGCCAGGCCTTTACTCCAATAGTAGGTAAATAATCAAAAGCTTTTATAGCCGGTGTCCGGTATTAGGGCAATTGTATTCGCAACCGAGCTTTACTTTAAAATTCTCTATGCCTAAAAAAGCGGTGCCATATATCGTTGCTTTTGGATTGCTTATTATCACCCTGGTATTCTTTAACATAGGATATAAGACGCTGGTTAGCTACTCAGATCTTACAAATAGGCATAATACCGTGCTTAACTGTTTTCAAAACCTTTCCAAACAAATCAACAATGCGGCGATTCTCAACCCTGATTTGGCGAATGCCGGGATAATAGCCAACAGGAAAGATTTATTCTACGCAGACAGCCTGATCATATTCCAGCAACTGAATCTACTAAGGGCGACGGCACGGGATACCGTGAACAATCAGATCACCTCGCAATTAAATACCCTGATCCGGTCTGAGATTACCTGGTTGTTCAGAAGCAATGTGCCGGATTCCATCATCCATGACAAAGCACGGGAACATATTGCAGCGTTCGAAACAATAAATTCACTGATTGACCAAGGCATCAATCGAACGGCTATTTTGATCGAATATCGAAAATCGCAGCTAAATAGTGAAATAAAAAATGTCCGGGTTTTTATAATATCGTTTATTATATTGTCAGGAATACTATTGCCTTACACGACTGTCAAATTCTTCAAGCAGCAGGAAAAAACAAAAAAGAAAGAAAAAGAACTTGAAATTGTTTTGAATCGCATCAACGACGGGGTAGTATCGGTTGACAATAATTGGCGCTATACTTTTTTAAATAAAGCCGCCATGGCGCTTCACCCGCCTGGCCGGGAGAAACCTTTGGGCAAAGTGATATGGGATATACACCCCGAAACGAGGGGCACAATATTCTGGGACAAATTCCATCAGGCAATGGAAACAAAAACAGCAGTTGAGATTGAGAGCTACTATGCTCCGATGGATATATGGTTCTCCGTGAATGCTTACCCTTCGGAAGACGGATTGACAATATTCCACAAGAACATTTCCGGCGTTAAGAAATTTCATGAACAACAGGCTCTATTTGCATCTATTGTAAACTCTACTGATGATGCCATTCTTAGTATAACACTTGATGGAATAGTAACCAGCTGGAATCCCGGGGCGGAAAAACTCTTTAAATACGCCCCGGAAGAAATCATCGGTCACCATATCGCGATTCTTATCCCTGCCGCCCTCAAACATGAAGAAAATAAAATATTGGAAACAATTAGTAAGGGAGAAACCATCCACCAATATGAAACGGAAAGAGTGCGGAAGGATGGAAAGGGCATTACCATTTCCCTTACGATTTCTCCTATAAAGAATGCCGAAGGAAAGATAGTAGGAGCTTCCGGAATATGTCGTGATGCTACGCAGCGAAAAGAAGCGGAAGAAAGAATTAGAAAGAGCGAAAAAACATACAAAACCATTGCTTCCAGCATCCCCGGCTCTGTTATCTGTCTGCTCGACCCCGACTATCGGTATTTATTGATCGAAGGGGATATGCTTGAAAAATTGGGGTATTCAAAGAGTCAACTCCTGGGAAATAAGGCAGCAGATGTCCTAACTCCGGAGGTCTATAATATGCGTCGAGAGGGATTTGAAAGGGCTTTTAAAGGCGAAATCATTACAAGTGAATTTACCGGGTTTGGATATGACATTTTCCAAAGGTATCTCCCTTTAAGAGATGAAAATAATGATGTTTACGCGATTATGACCGTCGCCATGGACGTTACAAAGCTTAAAAATGCGCAGCGGGATATTGTTAAGCTTAATCAGGGTCTTGAAGAAAAAATAGAAACCCGCACGGAACAATTGAGAAGAAGTAACGATGAGCTTGAGGCCTTCTCCTATTCTATATCGCATGACCTCCGGGCCCCTTTGCGTGGAATTATCGGATTTGCCGCTATACTGCAGGAAGAGTACGGTGCAAAATTAGATACTGAAGCCAACCGGATCATAAAGGTCATCATAAAAAATACGATAAAGATGGGCCAGCTAATAGATGATTTGCTTGCCTTTTCCCATATGGGAAAGCAGGATATCCAGAAGAAAAAGGTCGATACCAATATGATGGTAAGCAACATAGTAAATGAACTCACCAGCCAACATGTAAACCAGCATATTGTTAACTGGCAAATAGGCCAGCTTCCCCAGGTTAATGCCGACTCCAGTACAATTCGTCAGGTATGGATCAATTTGTTATCCAATGCAGTCAAATACAGCAGGAATATTGAGCAGCCATGCATAACGATTGAATCTTCCCTTCGGGAAGGATACAATATCTTCTCAATAAGGGACAACGGCGTGGGGTTTGACGAAAAATACAGCAATAAATTGTTTAAAGTATTTCAACGATTGCATACCGAGCGTGAGTTTGAGGGCACAGGAGTGGGCCTGGCGCTTACAGAGAGAATTGTATCAAAGCATGGCGGAAAAGTATGGGCTGAGGGAAGGCTGAACGAAGGCGCTTGTTTTTATTTCTCATTGCCGGTTTAAAGAAAATAAAAGGCGAAGGTCACAGATCAAATTTTATCCAACCATTCCTTTTTCTTGTGGTCAAATTCTTCCTGTGTAATGATCCCTTCATTTAGCAATTGCTTGAGCATTTGCAACCGCACCATCGGATCATTAGTCCCCTGCCCCTGTTGGTCGGCGAAGATCTTGCCCAGCGCCAGCCCGGTACCGAGCAATAAACCGGTGCTTGCTATGCCGCTTGGATTTTTGGCGGCGTCACGCATGGCTTTGAGCTTTTCCAAATCTACATAACTTACGCCGCCTTCAGCGGCGGCCTTGCTTTCGGCAGTAATATCGGCGATGCTGTTGATCCGATCCTGCGTCGCTTTATCGAACACGGTACCGTTGATCCTAAAATCCGATAAGGTAAGGCCGAGGTTCTCGAATTCAGGGATCAGGATCTCCTTCAGACTGTTGGCAATAGCACTAAGTTGCGCGTCTATTTGCTGATAAGAAAATTGGCCGTTGGCCAATTGGACAGCCATGAGTTGCGAAATACGGCTTTGCAGAAGGGCTCTGGCTTGTACTGTAGTATAGAGATCGCTAAATCCCGAGATGTGGGTAAAAAACCGGGCCGGGTCGGAAAGCTGAAAGGAAAAATTGCCATTAGCACCCAGCGCTACCGGGAATTGATAGACCGGATCGACATATTTGATAGACGTCGCCGTACCCCAATTCTGGTCGGTATTCTCGGACGTCCGGTAGAAATAGATCTTCAGCTTATGTTCACTTTCGAACGCGGTGCGCAGTTTGAGCAGGCTGGTGATGAAGGGGTGGTTGTCCGTTTCCAGGTTATAGATGCCCGGTTCCGGGAGGACCTCGGTCACGGTCCCTTCATACACCAGGACGACCCCTTGTCCCGGCCCGACGATGAGCTTGCTGGCGTTCTTGATGTCATCCTTATCGGATGGATATTTGAAGAGTAATACATTGGTCTGCTGGTTAGTCCATTCAATGACGGAAGCCAGCTGCCGCCTGAAGAAATTAAGATCCATAGTTATGTTTTTTATTCGTTACCACTTTTTAGCTTTTTTAATCTCCCCTTCATGTCGATCACGTATACCCCGTTGTACCTGCAGACAAAGCCCCCTTGGAATCGTATCGTGCCATCTTCGATGTTGGTCTCATCCAGCCGGGTAGTAAAGACGATCGCCGCAGTCCGGGCATTCAGACACTGCACATAGCGGATCCTACCGGCTACCGTGGCGGCAAAGGAGATGAGCACATAATCACTGTCGCTATACAGCACCTTGGGATCAAAATAGAGCCTACCCGGCGTAAAATTGGTGTAGGAAAGGCAGCGGAAGTCCGCTTTTGGATAAATAAAAAGGGGTGGGCTGAAACGATCATCCCATCTGAACCAGGGTAAGTCTTTGGGACCGCCCCGGTTGTCCATAAAGCGGTACTTGACCAACTCTATTGTATCCTCATCGCGCGAGTCGGATTTTTCGCTGAAAGTGAACCGCGTGGCTTCGACGGCGCTGGGCAGCAGGGTGTTCATGCCTTTCTCTGCCTCCCATAATTCTTTCTCCCTGTAGATTTTATTGACCAGTGGAAAATAATAAAGGTTCCTGCCGTCGTTCGTCATCAGCTTAAAACCGTCTTCGTCCCGGTTCGGAACGAATTGGATCTGAGCTATGCCGCTTTGCAAGGCACGCTCCCGTGATCCGAGCGTCTGCGTCACATCTTTTAACCCGAACGACCCTTTATCCACCTGGAAGACTATGGCTCGATCCGCATTGAGATATAAATCGCCGTTCGAAAACTCCTCGAACTGGTAGCTCTCGACCTCGGATTTTTCACCGGGTATCGGCACGCTTTTTAGAAGAGAATCGGTAATCGCGTCGACAAAGAAAACATAGGCCTCCCGGAGATAACTGGCGCTGGACTTACCCAATGAGCCGGCCCCTACGACGATCGGCCTGCCGTCTGCCGAAACGTAAACATAGCTACTGGAATACCCCCAGGTAGTTGGTGCTTCGGTGACTCCGCCGGAAGAGGAAACCAAGTGTGAACCGGCACCGTGCATGCCAAAGATAAGCGCGACGGCGACAACGACCACTACGAGCATTACGGTAATAAAGCAGCCCACCGGCGAGAACTTGCCCCCGGCTTTTTGAGGGGTACGCGGATCAACGATGCCTGGCGCGCGCGACGTTTTGGTGCTGCCATTATCGAGAAAATACTCGGTTCCGCAACTGCCGCAGCGGAAATGATCCAACCTCAGCTCGGTTTTCTCGGTGCTGCCGCATTTGGGACATTGAATCGCCTTTATTTCAGTTGCCATTTTGGGGGTGTAGCCCAAAAATAGCGGGCCCTCCCGGTAAACCGTAGCGCGATCAAACGAACAGCGTTTTAAATCGACCAACGGTACGTAGAGCAGCTGACTCTTAATCAGCGGGTCCACGGTTCGAGCCCGTGCGGGGACACAGATTTAAAAATCAACAAGTTATAAGCACTCCAAAAGGGTGCTTTTTTCTTTTGAGAATTTTTCCGCAATACGCTGAGACTTACATATTAGGTCTGAATGTTCGAAAGAAAATATTAATTTGTAGTTTACAGAGGATCAATCATGTATTCTAAAGCCAGAAAAATGCACCTTATCGAGCAGGTAATTAAGGTCAAAAACGAAGCCGTTCTGATTGAGTTGGAAAGCTTTCTATACAAGGCTTCCCAGTCTAACGAGCATTCTCGACAGTCTGCCCACAATTTTGCAGGCCTGTGAAGCAAAGAAGACGCAAAATTAATCGAAAAGGCCATAGAGGAAGGTTGTGAGCAAATACTTCCCGACGACTGGAAATAAACTTCTCCTGGACACTAATATCGTGTCTGCTTTGTTGAAGGGAATCATGAGCGGAAAGGCATAGTGTCGATTACTTCCTTCGTTAATTTACAGCGAGCTTCCACACCTTCACCGTCTTGTCTCCCGAACCCGACGCCAGATAGTTTCCGCCGACGCTGCCGACAACCGAAATGATCCAGTCGGAATGCGCGGCTATCGTACTGACGAGCGTAAAGGTGGAGTTGTCGATGATGCTTATCGAGCCGTCATAAGAGCAGGCTGCAAGATATTTCCCATTGGAGAAATACGTGACGGAACTCATTTCGCCTGCATGTTTAAAGCTGTGGAGCAATTTTCCGCTTTTTGTCTCCCATACCTTGATCGTACTGTCTTTTGAACAAGAGGCAAGATATTTCCCATCCGGACTAAAAGCGACAGACAAAACGAAATAAGCATGTCCTTCCAGCACATGCATGGGCCGTCCGCTAGATACCTCCCAAAGGATCACCGATCTATCACGCGAACCGGACGCCAGGTACTTCCCTGCGGGACTGTAGGCAATCGCCCGCACAGGCTCCGTGTGACCCGACAAGGTTTGCACCAATGTCCCGTTGGATGCATTCCAGATCTTTATCGTGTTGTCATACAAACCCGCGGCAACAAAATGTCCGTCAGGACTATAGGCCACGGAGCCGATCAAAGTGGTGATCCCGGTGATCGTCCTGCGTAACTGGCCGCTGCTCACGTCCCACAATTTTACGGTTTTATCCCCCGAGCCGGTAACGATACTTTCGCCGTCGGGACTATACGCTACCGCTCCGACCCATTCGGCATGTCCTGATAAAGTTTGAACGCTCATGCCAGTTTCGATATTCCAGATGTGAACTGTTTTATCGCCGGATGCGGAAGCCAGGAACCGGCCGTCCGCACTATAAGCCAAAGCGAGGACAGGCATGGTATGTCCCTTGAGTGTACGTATCAACTCCATGGTGAATATTTTTTGTGCATAGCCTGAGAAATGTTGAAAGATCAGGCTGATGGAAAGAAAGGTTGCGATTTTTTTCATCGCATGCAATCTATTTGATATTTGCTATACCTTCGTCATCGCTTACCTTTAGGTAAGTCACTTCACGCATGAGTTTAGTTAACTATAGCGATAAAACAGCCTATAAGGAAAGGATACTGGCATTCAAAGATGCCCTGGAGTTGCTGGGTGGCAAATGGACGCTTTGCATCCTGCAAACCTTGTCGACAACTTCACCAAACATGCCTGCGAGACCCAGACCGTTGTCCACGCATTGCTTGAATTTGGCCTGAAACATAGAAAAAAGATCAAGGGGAAATAGCGTTGAAGACTGTACATCATCACCAATCATGACACCATAAAATAATCGATCCCCAGCGCCGCGGCAACGATCAGCAACCCAAAAAACTCCCTCGTCTTCTCGATCCACGGCTTCTCCGCCTGCATGGTCTCGACAAGGCTCGGCCGCCGGTATTTGACGATCCAGTCCCGCACCCCATCCTTGGCGAAAAACAACCGGATGGCGTAGATGAGATAAAAAGCGATCATTCCCAGATAAATATCCGGATAGTAAAACCTAAACACCACCAGCCCGCAGCAGACTGCCGCACACAGGTAAATCGGCACCCAAAGCCAGGGGTCGACATCGTTCAGGTTCAGGTAGGCAAAATATATAAAAGCCAAACAGAAGATGACATTAATGACAATAAGGAACATGCGCAATATTTTAAGCAATCCGTTTCCAATATACGATAGTCCCCGTCAATCCCCCATACGGCATCAACGCAAAATCCGGTATCAGCCCCGTCCGTTGATACCCCATCTTCTCATACAGACCCGCCGCCCCCTCCTGCTCCGCAGTATCAAGCGTCAGCAACGTTCGTCCCCGATCAACCGCTATGCGCTCGGCCGCGGCCAGCAAAGCCGTCGCCACACCCTGCCCCCGATAACGAAGCGCCGTCATCATCTTGGCGATCTCCCCCCGATGCGGCTGGTTTTCCGGACAGTCCAACAACAAACTCACCGTCCCAACCAACACCCTTTCCTCAAAAGCACCCAACACTACCCGCTGCCCGCGCTCCGCAGCAGCCAGTGCCGCACCCCAAAATGCCACGGCCTTCGCCGGCGACACCGGATGCATAAACCCGATCGACCCGCGATTGGCTACGGTCTCGATGAGAAGATCCGCCAGCGCGGTTATCGTCTCCGGCTCGGCGGAAAGCGTTACAACAGAAAAAGGCAATGACATCTCCAAATATACGACGTATTGGACCTCCTGACAAAGCAACATTGGACCTCTGAACAAAGCCAACCAGAAATTTTATGTAGACCTTTGCTTTATAAAAATCTCCAAAATGAACACAAAAGAAACAGTCCTGGTGACGGGTGGAACAGGTTTTGTCGGCTTACACGCCATTCTTCAACTGCTGCAAAAAGGTTACAAAGTAAAAACGACCGTTCGCGATATGAACAGAAAAAGTGAAGTATTCGAAGCACTCAAAAATGCGGGCATTACTTCATTTGACGACCTCCAGTTCATCCAGGCCGACCTTATGAAAGATGACAACTGGGCGGAGGCCGCAAACAATTGCAAATATGTGTTGCATGTCGCCTCACCCATGATGGCACTCACACCTAAGGACGAAAACGAAGTGATACGCCCCGCCGTCGAAGGCACCATTCGCGTACTCAAAGCAGCAAAAAAAGCCGGTGTCAGCCGTGTCGTAATAACCTCCAACTTTGGCGCAGTGGGGTATAGTCACAAAGACCCGAATACCGTTATCACGGAAACGGAGTGGACAGACCCCGATCAAAAGGGCTTGCCTGCCTATCACAAGTCAAAAGTGCTGGCCGAACGGGCTGCATGGGATTTTATACAAAATGAAGGCGGAGACCTGGAATTGACGGTCATGAATCCTGTTTTCATTTTAGGCCCATCTTTGGGGCCCGACTTATCAGGCAGTTTTCATATACTGGAATTGCTGTTGAATGGCGCTATGAAAGCCGTGCCGAATATAAACTTCAACATCATCGACGTCCGTGACGTGGCAGACCTGCACATCCGCGCCATGACCAACCCAGAAGCCAAAGGACAACGCTTTATAGGAATGGCAGGCGGCACCCTCTCATTACCGCAAATAGCCGGGTTGCTAAAAAATAAAATGCCCGATATGGCTAAAAAAGTCTCGACGAGGACCATGCCGGATTGGGTGATCCGCGTAGCGGCATTGTTTAACACCCAGGCAAAAGCCGCCGCTTCGATGCTGGGCGTCATTCGAAACGTAAGCAACGAAAAAGCGAAAAGAATCTTACATTGGCAGCCGGTGGCCAGCAACGAAGAAGCCGTCATAGCCGCGGCCAATAGTATGATCAAATTTGGTAAACTAAAATGAGTGCAGCAGGAACAAGATCTCAACCCATTGACCGGGAAATACCGGCCGAGCAGTTTATTCCCGAACACGTCTTTTTCTATTTGATAAAAGGAGAAATGAGCGGGCATTGCGGAAACAAAATGTATACCCTGAAGCCGGGCGAATATGGCATCATCCGCAAAAATCGATTGGGCCGGTATAACAGGGTCAAAGAAAACACTAAACCAGAAAAAGTGGCGATCGTTTTTGACGAACCCTTCCTGAGAACATTTCAGGAAAAACGTAAAACGAAAGCTACAACATTCAATTCAACCGATGATTTTCTGCATCTGGACCACAACGACCTGATCCCTAATTTTATCCACTCCTTAGCACCTTACTACAATGACCGGCACGAAATCGACAAAACAATTCTCGATGTAAAACGCGAAGAACTGCTCCTCATCCTAATGAAGTCGCAACCTGAATTAGCGGGCCTGTTCTTCGACTATGGCATCCCCGAAAAAATAGACCTGGAAAAGTTCATGAACCTCAACTACAAGTTCAATGTGAGCATCCAACGCTTTGCCTTTCTGACGGGACGCAGTCTTTCTGCTTTCAAAAGGGACTTCAAACAGCTGTTCGGCGACACCCCCAACCATTGGCTGGTCCAAAGGCGGCTAACCGAAGCGCATTTCCTCATTCAAAAAATGCACAAAAGGCCTACCGAGATCTATCACGACCTGGGCTTTGAAGACCTCTCTCATTTTTCATACGCATTCAAGAAACATTTCAAATTAACCCCAACCGAACTTTCAGCACAAAAAATGCATCCCGGCCGCTAATCTTATTTCGTAAAATTCAGCATATTTCGCCACCCTTTGAGCTCAAACTGCCCACCCGACTCGGCACGATGTATCGCCCGGCGGAAAAGAAGAAAGGCCCCAAGCATCAGCCCCGCAAAGATCAAATAAGCCAAACCCAGCAGCCCCTGATTCTTTACCGCGATGACACCCACCAGTCCATAACTAAAGAAAGAGCTGAGCGCAAACATCACCCCGCCTGTCAACCCGCTGGCAATACCCGCATTCCGCGAAAACCTGCCCAAACAGTAGGTGAACACGCTATTGAAAATAAACCCGACAAGCAGATGCACCAGTACCACAAAAGCCATCATCGTATAAAGGTTCGAACCTATCCGGGCCACGGCGATCATTCCCAACGCGAATACGATCTGCAACCCATTGGCTATGCTAACCTTCGCCATCAGCGGCTTCCTGATCAGTGCCTTGCTGATGATGCCGCCCGCCATGATACTGAAACCCGATGCCAAAGCCACATAACCCGTCACCACCGGCGAAAGATGAAACACATGCTCGATGATAAAGGGGCTCGTCATATTGAAAACCACCAGTATCGCATAACAAAGTGCGATGATCACCAGCCCCAGCACAAAATCACCCGACCGAAGCATCGAGGAATAGACCGCCGCAGTCGGCCGCAAGGCAAAAGGATGAAAGACCTTCAACGACTCACCGCCATAGATAAAATCCAATACCAGCAGTATCAGGATCATCCCGCCGAGAAAATAAAAATTGGAAGCCCAGCCAAACGATGCTTGCAAATAGCCGCCCGCAAACGGCGCTACAATGGGTGCAGTCGCCCACACAATAGAAAAAAGGCTGGTATAGTGTTTCAGCTTTTCACCCGAATAGACATCCACGAAGAACGCCCGCTTGGATACGACAATAAACGCCACCGTCACACCATGCACCACGCGCATCGCATAGATCATATAGATATTATGCGACATGGCGATCACAAAACTCGCCAGCGCAAAGACCAGCATCGACAAAAGCCCCAGCCTTCGCCGGCCAAAACTGTCCAGCAGCGTACCCACAAAAAGCTGGCTGACACCGCCGCTGATCATAAACAACACGATCGATAGCTGAACAGCTGAACTGCTCACATGCAGCTCGCTCGCCATGCTCGGCAAAGAAGGCAGATAAACGTCCGTAGCAAAACCCGTCAATGGGATCAGTGCGAACGAAATGATCGTACTGATTTTCAAATTTTTATCTTGTATCGTCCTCATTGTCCAATCAATTTAAGCCGCAAAGTTATATCAATCAATCGACATTTCGAAATTCATCGATCTATTGGAACAAAAAAAACTACCCCTCCAACTTGCTCAGGAAATCCACATATTCCCCAAGCCCCTCCTTATTGATCCGGTACCTAGCTGTCCTTCCATCCTTTTCCGCGACAAGCAGATCCGCCTCCACCAACTGCTTCAGATGATGCGACACCGTCGACTGCGCCAGGTCGAACATCCCCACGATGGCCGAACACTGCATCCAGTCCTTTTGCTTCTTTATCGCTTCCAGGATCATGATGCGGTAAGGATCCCCGATCGCCTTGGAAGCCCGCTCGATCCGCTTTATATCGATTTTCGAATTCATCGCGCAAATATATCGAAATTTATCGATATGGCAATTATTCGCTCCGCAATGCCTTGATCGGATTCGCCATCGCCGCCTTCACCGTCTTCACACTCAACGTGGCCAGCGTCACCACACAACCCATCCCAAAAGCCGCCGCAAACATCCACCAATCCATCCCTATCCGGTAAGGGAAACCCTGCAGCCATCGGTTCATCAGGTACCAGGCAAGCGGCGCCGCAATACAATTGGCGATCAGCACCAGTGAAAGATATTGCCGGGCAAACAGGTACACGATATCGCCGACACGCGCACCAATCACCTTCCGGATACCGATCTCCTTCGCCTTCTGCCCTACACTATACGTGATCAACCCCAGCAAACCCAGACACGAGATCAGGATCGCGATGACCGAGAAAGACCCCATCATCTGCTGCTCCCGCCTGTCACGGATATAGTCATACCGAAAGGTATTGCTGAGCAGGTCACGGGTATAAGGACTGTCGCCATTCAACGCCCTCCACTTGTTCGCGGCGAACTGGTCGGCGGCGGCCATATTGCTGCCCCTGACCTTGGCAATGAGCACGCCAAACCGCCTCGGGTTCACCGGCATCAGCGCGAGCGGACCTATCGCCGCATGCATGGAGAAATAATGGTAGTTCTTCACTACCCCTACCACCGTATAGTGGTAGATAAGACCGCCGTGTACATGCGACAGTTGCTTGCCCACTGCGTTGTTCACCGTATAACCTAATGCCTTTACGGCTTCCTCATTGAGGATCACCTGTCTTCCGATATCGTTGGTCTCGACTTCCTGGTGCATATCGGTATTGGCAAAAACCTGCGGCGTGAAATTCGCTCCGGCGACCAGCGAAAGACCCAGGGCCGGCAGGTAATGCTCATCCACCAGATCGAGAAAGATGTCCTTGTGATCGTCCACGCTCTTGCCGGCAGGATAGAGGTTCATATCCCCCGATACCATTCCGCTTACCGCACCCGCAACCGACCGGAAGGCCGGATCGCGCTGCAATTGCTGCATATAAAAGCCGCTGTTGTTAGTCGCCTGCGGACTGTTCAGAAAGATCACCAATTGCTGCTCTTCGTCTACACCAGTCTTCGCTTCCATCATGTATTGCAGCTGTTTCCAGATAACGACCGTACCGATCATCAGGCCCGTGGCGACAATGAATTGACCCACCACCAGGACTTTGCGTACATTGAGCAGCGCGCCCGGATCGCTTACCTTTCCTTTTAGTACTTTCACCGGCCGAAACGACGAAAGATAGATAGCCGGATACAAACCCGCCAACAACCCTGTCACCAGGGCCAGCGGCAACAGCCAAAGCAGCAAACCGATACCGTCCGCATTGAGCAGCGAGAGCTGTTGTCCGGTAAAATCATTGAAGAACGGTAGAAAGGCCAGCGCCAGACCCAACCCGATCACCAAAGCCAGCCCGCTTACGCATACCGTCTCCACCAGGAACTGCCCGCGGATGGCCCGTTTGGCCGCACCCAATACCCGCCTGACACCTACTTCGCGCGCCCTGTCGATGGCCTGCGCAGTGCTCAGATTGATATAATTTATACAGGCAAGCAGCAGGACGGCCCCAGCAATGCTGGCTAACAGGTACATATAATCGAGATTGCCTTGCTTATCGGAAAAATAGTCATAATACCCGGCGGAGTGCAGGTGAATGTCAGTGAGTGCCTGCAGGGCGTTCGTCATGAACTCTCCTCTCCTTTTCATGTCTGCCGAGGCATGCCGCAGGGTGTAGGCCTGCAATTCCTCATTGACCCTGACCGGGTCGCTGCCCGGTTTAAGCCGCAGGTAGGTATAGTAATTGGGGTCGGCTACCCAATCCAGGGTGCGCTCCATTTCCTCCCTGATCCCCTCAGTGTTGTTGGTGGCAAAAAATCCCGCATCGATATGATTCGGCATATCCTGCCTGAATACCCCGCTGACGATATAGGTGAGATCCCCGACCCGGACGCGCCGGCCTACAGGATAGCGTTTATGAAAAAGCGATTGCGATACCCCCTCGCTCAATACGATCGTATTCGGCGCCGACAACGCCGTCTTCCGTTCGCCATAGAGAAAATGAAAAGAGAAGAGATCGAAGAAATTCGGGTCCACCCAAAACCCCGATTGTTCCAGGTAAGGAACGGCCGCCGTGTCGTCCAGCGCCTTGACAATGCAGGGGCTGCGCTTGGCATCCAGCCTGCTCACGGCCACCACTTCCGGTATCTCCCTTTGCAGCAGACTCCCATAGGGAAAGGCCGTCGTCGGGGCCCTGCTCCCGTCTTTGAAAAGTGAAGTAACCCGGTAAATGTCCTTTGCGCCGTCAAAACCCTTGTCAAAGGCCCGCTCAGCCCTGAAAAAAAGAAACACGAGCGCACAACAGGCCAGCCCGATGGACAGCCCGGTAACCTGGATCAATGTGCTCGCCCTGCGCCCCAGGAGATTGCGTATGGCGGTTTTGAGATGGCTGGTGAACATACAGTAAACTACCGAATCCCCTGCAAATGGACAAAAACTTTCCCTACCTTTCATGGTATGAAAAAGACCATTGTATCCTTCCTCATTTGCACGGCGGCCACCCTCACTGCCTGCACCCAGAATATCCCCGCCAAATTGGATACCCTGCTCGACGCCTATGTAAAAGAATATAATTTCAACGGCACCGTACTCGTGGCCACAAAGGGCGCCGTGGTAGTCGAAAAAGGCTACGGCTATAAGAACAAAAGCACAAAAGCGCTCAACGATACCAATACCATCTTCCAGATCGGTTCGATCACCAAACAGTTTACCGCCGCCATCATCCTCCGGCTGTTGGAACAGCACAAACTCTCCCTGCAGGACAGCCTGACCAAATACATCCCCGATTATCCAAACGGCAACAAGATCACCATCGAAAACCTGCTCACCCACACGGCAGGCATTTTCAACTACACCAACGACGCCGCATTCATGGTGAACGAGACCACACATCCCATCAGGCGCGACAGCCTCATCAACCGCTTCAAATACAAACCCCTCGACTTTCCCCCGGGCCAGAAATTCAGCTATAGCAATTCCGGCTACATCCTCCTGGGGTATATTATAGAAAAGGTCACCGGCCAATCCTATTTCCAGGTGGTCCGCGAGCAGATCTTCCAGCCCCTGCACATGGATCATACCGGCTTCGACTTCACCCATCTCAATAGCCCCGATAAGGCCATAGGCTATACCTCGCCCGAGTCCACGACCCCGGCTAACATCGTCGACTCCTCCGTCTCCTTTGCCGCCGGCGCCATTTATACCACGGTAGGCGACTTGTACAAATGGGACCGCGCACTCCTGGCCGGCAGGATCATCAGCCCCGCTTCCCAGGAGAAAGCCTACACCCCGCATCTCGCCCAATACGGCTACGGCTGGATGATCGGTGTCGTCGACGGTAAAAGGGTCGTGGAACACGGAGGCGGCATAACAGGCTTCGTATCCGACATCCGGCGCATACCCGAAGACGAGACCTGCATCGTTATCCTCGATAACCAACCCAACGAAGCCAACCCCTCAAAAATAACCCAGGACATCGCCGCAATACTGAACGGCAAAGACATAAAATTGCCAAAAGCAAAAGTTGCCGCAACGCTCGACACAACCCTCCTGCACCAGTACGTCGGCCAGTACCAGATCTCGCCCACTTTCACCATCACCATTACCCTTGACAACGGCCATCTCTACGGCCAGGCCACCGGCCAGGGTAAGAGCGAACTATTCGCCGAAAAGAAAGACCTCTTCTTCCCGAAGATCATAGAAGCCGAGATCGAATTCGTAAGAGGAGCCGATGATAAAGTAGAAAAATTGATCCTGCACCAGAACGGGCAGAACGTCCCCGGTAAGCGGCTCTGATTATCTGCGCCGGCAAAGCCTGGAATGGATCCCGCCGGGCGAATAACCAAAAATCCGGATCGTAGAAACGACCCGGCGCGCAAAACTTCTCAATTATGAGAAAGTTATTTAGCCGACGCCCACCCTGCGAGCGCCGTCCGCAACTTTTTGTTCAACCAGCGGCAGATCCGCCGCTTGCGCAGGTCCAATACCATCCCCGTGACCCGCTCCTCAGCAACCATATGCCCCTGCAGGTCATAAAATCGCAGCGTCGACTCGGAAGGCTTCGCGAT
>Ga0302309_10000821_pt1 | contig 32389 bp, 30 predicted proteins | sample III_Palsa_N1_1_FD_200453 | JGI IMG/M metagenome (GOLD analysis project Ga0302309, IMG submission 200453) | Peat permafrost microbial communities from Stordalen Mire near Abisko, Sweden - III_Palsa_N1_1 | ecosystem: Environmental > Terrestrial > Soil > Palsa > Peat permafrost | place: Sweden... | reverse complement strand
TTGTTTGCTGTCTAAGACAGCAAACACAACTCTTAATTAGGAGAAATGAAAAATTTCATCCAACTAGAAATCATGGACACCGAAGGCAATCAGCTAGCAGTTGATGATCTAATCATCTTCAATAGGGACTCTGATTTCTACCGGACCCACTACATTGTAGGTTGGGTTACTAAGATCTCTGCCGCAGGTAGTATAAATCTCGATGTCATTAAAGTGGAGAGGTTGACAACGTATGCTGGTTATCAGCTCACCATCCCTAACTACGAAGATATTGTTGGACACAGCCGTCTAATACCCAAACGCGGTCGGGAGGCTGGTCCAGGTAACTACCGCTACGAGAAACACGATGTCTATGTCTCGCGATATGATACCAACAAGACATATCTAGAACCTGACTATGATTGAACTATCACTGATGTTTGTTACAACTTCGAGTTGTACCTACTACCCACAAACTGTGTCTACAACTAACCTATAGGTTAGTTATTACTTACAGGTCATATCTACAACTAACCTATAGGTTAGTTATTACTTACAGGTCATATCTACAACTAACCTATAGGTTAGTTATTACTTACAGGTCATATCTACAACTACTACTAGACAATAAGTGTAAATAATAACTTTCAGCCTAACCATACTTTAACGAGAAGTCTGTATCATAATAAATGTCTCCTAAGGAGACAGTACATGTCAATACTATCATCATCATCATCAACAACAACAACAACAACAACAGTAATAATGGTATTTACCTCCAACCAATAGGTCAACTGCGTCTAAACCTAAGTTATGACAACTCTGTAGAGAAGATGGAGAGACGCTGATTACGAAAACCTGCAGTGACATCAACAAGTACACCCTTACCAACTGGGTGAACAGTATCATAATGGGGGCGAGGAAATTGCTTTCTGAACTCACCTTCAGCATAAACTCTGATATCACCATCCTCATCACCATACTTATGTCTGAGCTGAGCAACTTCATCATCTGCCTGTCCCAACTTGCGATACAGATCGCCGCGCTGGTTTTCCAGTGACTTAACCCTAGCAACCTTATCAGCCTCTGTCACGGGTCTAACACTCGAAACACGGAGCGAATTGGCTACAAGTGCCGCTTTTAGCGCGTCGAGCTCGGTTTCGATCCTGTCAAGGCCATCGTTGAGTGCAGCAATCCGAGTGGTCAAAACCCCTATCTCTTCCCACGCCTTGTTCCTATACTCCTCACCATTGTCATCGAGAAGATTTTCCTGTCTCTTATTGACCACGAAGTTGTAGGCATCATCAAAGTCGATGAACGCACCCAACACCTCAATACTATCGTCCTTACGATAGTCATCATACTCGATGACGGTGTAGATTTTGGAGCCGCGTGAGACTGACATTCTTTTAATCTTTTTTTTTTGGTTTTCAATTTTTATTTTCAATTTTTATTTTCTACTTTATGGTTCTATCTCACCCAGCTACACGATAACTGTTAGACTCATACATTCTGTCTGCTTATAACAACAGCTTTCTTCTTTATCACTATCAGTAGTATCGTCAAGAACATCTCCTTCTATTTTCTTAACCACAAGGTCGTGAGTACTACTTACCGAGATTAGTCGATGTACCCAATGCTTCAATGATATCGTTCTTGCGATAGTTGTCAGCTACTCTTACTATACATACATGTATATTCTTTAACACCTTTAGGTCCAAAGGGCAAAGATCCAGTCTAAGATCTTTATAGTTTAAGTTTAGCCAGAAGTCGGAGGTAAGAGAGTAAACTTAAGCTATAAAGCCAAACAGTATAAGTTAGCTGTAACTGGTTTTAACCTACACTGTGTTTCAACAACTACCTAGTAGTTGTTCTTAGCGAAGATACTGTAATAACTGATAACCATCCAGTAGTTGTTCTTAATAGAGATGTTGTTATAACTAGCAGCGGGTTAGTAGTTGTTCCTAACGAAGATATTGTAATAAGTTGTTATCTGTTCAGTAGCCAAGTTAGACTAGTAACAACAACTACTGTAGTAACATAGACAATAGTATCCATAGCGGTTGTTTGCTCGACCTCGTTTTCGTCATCAGTAGTCGCTGCCATGACAAAGAGGAAGTCCCACATTACTATTTTTGGTGTTGGGGAATTTACCTTCAGTCTGTTAAGTCTCGTCTTTTATAGTTTGTATTATTTACTTCTTGCGAGATGTGGATCCAAAACTTTACCGCTTAGTCCAGTACTATTAAGGTTATAAATAGTTGAGTGGGATAAAGTTTTACTCTAGTTCTTGACTATGGTCATACTGAGAGCAGTCCATGGCACCAGTAGGTAAGGATCAACCTGCTGCCGGACTACACGGTAGAAGTTGGAAGTATTCATGTGGACGTTCAGGACTGCCGCTGACGACCAGTTCTCATAGAAGAACATGATAGCTGGCTCATCCAACAGCTGATAGAGATCATAGGTTAGACAACCAGGTTCATTACGAGTGGAGTTGATAACGCTGAGATGGGCCCTCTTGACCTGCTCAATGTCCTCAGCTGTTGGAATAATATAAAAGAAGGGAATGAGAGTAACCTGTTGGTCATTGTCTCTTCTGTTATGAGTTAACTGTTGTTGATAGTGGTGTTGATGTTGATGTTGGTTATCATCATTAACTACAGCAGTCACCGGTCTAGACAGCATTTGAGATCTGGAGATAGTGGGTTCAGCTACCAAATACGACAGTAGCTGCTCAGATGTCTGGCCATCAATAAGATCAGCTAAGTAATTATCCATATCAAGCTGTGTCTGCCAAGTATTCAACACATAAAAGGCACCTACATTAGTAGGTAAGTAGTGGATGTTGAAACTTAAGTTACCATCATAAGCTTGACTGTTATCTGCCATGTTGAGTAGTAGTTCAACTACAACATCATGATCTGTCGGATTAGTTATCAACTGGATTAGTGCAGCGAAGACCATTTTTGCTATGGTAGAAATAAATAACTTCTATTCTCTATCATAGGACTTATAATTAAAAGTTTTACTAGTTCTGTCTCAGACAGAACACGATGTAATTTTGATTGAGTGGGTGATTAATCATAGCTATTAAGATAGTCACCCACAACCCAACATCTACTAGACCTCAAACTCTACTAAACCACAAACTCTAATTAGAGTTTGTGGTTTAGTAGAGGTTATGTCGACCATAGATAGGAATACACTTAAACAGATGTTATCAAGCAACATAGCAGTGCTAAGAAGCTAAATTTATCTACTTCATAATGAAGTAAGTAATAATTCTGTGTTAGAATTGCTGTTCTGAGATAAGAACATCCATTCTATATTCTTGGACATACTTAGGTCGTCCATCAGCATACCAACCTTTCTGCAGACCATCTCGCTTACCATCTTTGTAGTTGGTTCGGTACTTATCTTGTCCATCGGCATACCAACCTTCCTGCAGACCATCTTGCTTGCCATCCTTGTAGTTGAATCGGTACTCAGGTTGTCCACCGGCATACCAATATTCCCACGGACCATCTGGCTCGTCATCTTTGTAGTTCCATCGGTACTCACGTTGTCCATCGGCATACCAAGCTTCCCACAGACCATCTAACTTACCATCTTTGTAGTTGGTTCGGTACTCAAGTTGCCCTCCTTGAATGGAGGGATTGGCATACCAAGCTTCCTGCAGACCATCTAGCTTGCCATCTTTGTAGTTGGTTCGGTACTTAGCTTGTCCATTCTTATACCAACCTTCCTGCAGACCATCTAGCTTGCCATTTTTGTAGTTGGTTCGGTACTCAAGTTGCCCTCCTTGAATGGAGGGATTGTCATACCAGTCTACTTTGAAGGAGTAACCAACTTCTTGTTCGTTGATGGTGTGGTAAGCCTTTAGCTTGTCAATTTGACCGTTACTATAGTAAGTAACATCCGTGTAGTAGACTTCATTACCGTTTAACACAACTTTACTGTTGGCGTTAATCTCTAACCATTCTTTGAAGAATGGAGGTCTATTCATATACTTCTCCGGTACAAACTCATAGGGTGTATATAGATAGACCAATCTTTCATCTGGTAAAGAAGGAACGTGTTGATAGAAGCTATTCCATACTTTGTAGGTCTGTCTCATAAGATAAACGAAGAAGGCCTGATCAGCGAAGAAGGACTCCATATCGAAACAGAGCAGTAAGGTATCAACATCATCAATGCTGAGAAGGTTATCAGGATAAATAACTTTATTAAGTTCGTCAAAGGAGATCTTGTTTACAAAATCAAGATAGATATGTAGAACTGATGAGTATTGAGGAGGGACATTAATGTCAACATCATCTAGCTTTAAATCGGTCAGTAGATTAACCACTGTTTCTGAGGTTTGAAACAGCGAATTATCCTCTACAGTTCTGAAAGTCAATGTAACAGTCATTTATATCGTTATAAATAACGAAGTCAAAATCAAAATCTACTAGTACTGTCAATGAAGTCGAATAAATAATTGTTTATACCAATCTTTATTTGCAGGCTACTCAATATATAAAATAGTGATATTGACAGATAAGTAGTAGTAGTTGCCTATCCGTGGTGTTATAATCTTCCGATTTAGCCATTAGTTGGATTAGGGCAATCTAGAAGACCACTCTGTTATAGTAGAGATTATCTCTACTATTATCTTACAACTTTTACTATCGTGTATACATATGTATGTATATATATATGTATGTATATATAGAAACTTCCCACCGATATTGTTTAGGACAATACAAGTATGGTAGACTGGAGTATAATCAGCTTGCTCTAATATCTGCAATTGGTAGAGTCTTTAGCTCTCATCATGATGATAGTCACGACTAAAGACTTGACGAAGTTTCAAACCGACCATAGACATGACGAACTTGACACCAGTATCGTCGGCTAAGCCGTTCAGCATAGCAAAGTCGTGGATAACACCTAGGCAGCGGAAGGCAGCTACTTCTACCCCAGCCGCCATCAGCTTATGAGCGTAAGCCTCACCCTCATCACGAAGGATGTCGTTCTCGGCGGTAACAATGAGAGCCGGTGGCAGACCCGCTAACTGTTCGATGTCAGCCTGTAGCGGTGATATGGTCGGTTGCTTGCGGGCAGCAAGGTCAGGCTGGTAGTTGTTAAGGAACCACAAAGTGTTATCTCGGGTAAGCCAGGGGCCATTAGCAAACTTCCAGTAGGATCTAGTGTTGAAGTTGGTATCAGTTACGGGGTACAGTAAAATTTGCTGTTTAATATGAGGACCGCACCTTTCCTTGGCTAACATAGCCACTACAGTGGCCATATTACCACCAGCACTGTCACCAGCAATAGCTATTCGTTCTGGGTCGAGCTTGAGTTGGTCTCCGCGCTTGCTAATGAATAGTAGAGTAGAGTAGATCTGTTCTAAGGCTACTGGGTACTCGGCCTCAGGTGACTTTTCATAGTCAACAAAGACTACTGCCGCCTGACTCTCTACTGCTATAGTTTGAATTAGGTTATTGAATATCTGCTTATCACCAAGAAGCCAACCGCCGCCATGGGCGTACAGCACCACCGGTAAAAGTTGACTGTCTTGATCTTTACCAGTGCTGTTGTTGTTGTATGCACGACCACTAGTCTCACAACCACAGATCGGTCTAACTATCCTGAGCTGAATATCTTCGTAACCTTGACCGTGGTTATGGGCGCAGCGGAGGGTAACATCCGACATGGTCACATCTTTGTTTGGCAGACAGTCTGACTGTTGAATATCAGCTACAAAGTCTCTGACAGCCTCTGGTGACAGTGTGTAGAGTGGTGGTCCTTCGGGTAGACTGGCCATAAACTTAGCCGCCACCGGACTAAGTCTGACTGACTCTGGCAGGGCTGCCACATCAACATTTTTCGGTGCTTGCAACATTTTTGTCCAGCAAAAAAATAAGTTACCAAAACTGTAAAGTTTGAATGTGGTAACAATAACAGTAATTATTACTGTTATTAACTACAGATGTTAGTGAGATCTTCTCACTATAAATATTCTATGAATTGTTAGTAATGACATCTTTATCACTACAGTTGGTTAATACAGCCTTTACCATTATAAACCAGTAAACAATAAATAACTAATTGGTTGACTACTAACCGACCAACTAATTGGTTGACTACTAACCGGTGAACTAAGCAGCTAATTAACCAGTTAACCAACCAGATAAGTATGAAACGGAAAACCGTCTCAAGATAAATAAGCTTTTATGGCACGTCGCTTGTTAACTGTTACTAATACTGTGCAGCCTAAGGCTGATAGCATCAACTACTCGGAAGAGCAGCGGGCTATAGCTACAGCCATCAAGGACAACTATAGTGTCATCGTATCAGCTGAAGCCGGTAGTGGCAAGACCACCTGTATCAGGCATGTAGTGGAAACTCTGTCAGCAGCTGAAATGGACGTTAGCGAACTGAATGAAGATAGTGATGACTTTCTGGAGTCACTGATGGACTTCAATGTCAAGAGGGTACTGGTACTACTGTACAACAAACGTCTGTCGGACGAGACCAAGGTTAGAATTAACGGCTCTAATGTTAAAATTGGTACCATTCATGCGGCCGCTAGCTGGCTGTACGGCAAGAACTGCCGCAACGATGATGGTATTAAGGGGATTCTGACTGAGAACTCAGCACCAGTAGTGGACAACTGTCACTTTGATGTCCTAGTTCTGGATGAGGCCCAGGATGTGACCCTACTACTAGCTCAGATCATCTTCAAGATCATCAAAGACTGTACTGTTGGGCAGCTATTGATTATGGGTGATGCCGGGCAGTGTATCTACAAGTTCATGTCAGCCGATGCCAAGTTCCTAACCATGGCTGACACCATCTTTGGGCCAGCTCTGGACCAGTCTAATGATGCTACCAATAATAGTGATGTTACTGGTGATGATGTTACTGGTAACAACGATGCTATCAGCAACAGTAAGCAACAACGTCAACCTCAGCCATGGACTAGACTGACCTTGTCAGAGACGTACCGATGCAGTATTCCCATCACTAACTTCGTTAACCACTGCCTGCTAGGTGAGGAGAGGATGGTGTCTCATCGCAAGTCCAATATTAGACCTCAGTACATCGTCTGTAAGATCTTCGAGGCAGCTGAGACTGTCAACAACATCATTGATACGTATCTGGCCCTAGGTAACAGCTACGATGACATTGCCATCCTAGCTCAGAGCACTACTAACTCTAAGCTGCCAGTCAACGTTATCAGCAACTTCCTCAGTAAAACTGGCAAGCTGATTGACAAAAAGTCCGAAGATCTGTCGGTGCAAGATGAGAAGACTTCTCAAGGTAAGATTGTGGTCTCAACCTTTCACAGCTTCAAAGGTCTAGAGCGCAAGATGATCATCATTGTAGGCTTCGACGCCAACTTCTATATCGCCGCCAAGACAGAGAGTAAGGACAAATGCCCCAACATCCTCTACGTAGCTTGCACTCGAGCTCGCGATCGCCTAATCCTACTACAAGATGTATCTTCTGGCCCTCTACCCTTCCTCAACATTCAGCTGCTGTACCAGTACTGTAATGTTGTTAGTAACAGTGGTGAGATCAAAGCCCAACCGGTACCCGATGTACCCGATAGGGATCGTTCCTACTCAGTGACCCAACTAGTCAAGTTCATTCCATATACTCTGTATGATGAGTTGAAGCCACTGTGGACCGAGACTGATATTACCAACTTTACAGATGGTGCCAACGTTACCAAGAATAAGGATAGATCTACTATTGATCTGGATATGTTGATTGGTTTCGTTCATAACAGCGACGGCAGCGGTAGTAAAGCTACCGCAGGTAGAACCGTGGATGTCAAAGGTAAGGGTAAAGCCAACGGCTCAGCTAGTCAGCAAATCTACTACGAGAATGTGTCAGCTATCTATGGTTGTGCTATACCCTTGTTGAAGCAGCACAATCTCTATGGTGATCACATTCTTTGCAAGCTGCTACAGCAACATATGCCTGACGCTCAAACACTGAAGATTCAAGCTATCGTCAGTCACGTGCTACATCGTATTAACCCATCAGGTGTCTCCACCACAGGTAGAAACCTGAACATGAACCTGAGTAAGAATAAGAAGATTGTGGATATAAGTGCTGATGACCGCTACTATGACAACTTCCCTCACATGATCAACTTGTATCAATGTATCATTGATGGTTATATTCACCCTATCAACCAGATCACCAACTACGACTGGTATTTTAGTGACAGGGTGCAGTCAGGTCTACAGGCTGGAGTCGAGCGGCTTAGCTTTATTAGTGAAGGTGACGAGTTCGAGTATGGTGTAAGGCACAGTCAGAAGATCAACATTATTGATCAGCGCTACGTTAATGTTACAGTTAAGGGTTCCATCGACTGTATCCATGTGACAGAGGAGGAAGATGTGCCGTTCGAGTTTAAGTTCGTCAACAGTCTGGACAGCAACCACAAGCTGCAAGCTATAGTTTATGCCTGTCTTCTGTACTTGACATCTGGCGTCACCAGTGACTATCACCTGTTCAACATCCGTGACGCACAGCATGTTCTCATCCACGTCAACGACATCGACAAGAACGCTGCTGTTATACTAGAGCGGCTTGTTAAGCACAAACTGTTATCTAACGATGGTGACGAGCTGGACATCACCAGCATCACAGCTCAGCTTCACATCTAGGCTAGTTGAATGTCTGACTAGTTGTTAGACTATAATTATCACGACATAATGTCCTGATTATATGATGACTTACTATGGTAACAGCAAGAAGTGTTACTCTGAAAACTTGTTATTGGTTATAACAATATCTCTCAGAGAGATATTAGTAACCGTGATAGGCTTAGAAGTCTTCTTACTACAAGTAGTATTCTCTCTCAGAGAGATGTTGTGTCTACCACAAACCCAAAAACCTTTTTACTATAGTAATATCTCTCTGTCTTAGAGAGATGTTAGACACTACCGTCTCTTGAAAAATTTTGTTACTACCTATAAGTGTAACATCTCTCTGAGAGATGTTGTAAGTATAACGAGGTTAGAAGTCTTTACAATATAATAATACTTCTCCTTGGGAAGACGTTAGAGATTGTTAGTTTCGAAAACTTTTGCTTATGATTGTTGTAACATCTCTCTGCGAGGTATCAAAACCTACAACTATAGTAACTCGAAAATTTTTTTTGTTACAAGAAGTAGTAATATCTGTCAGAGAGAGGTAGTATAACCATAGCTAATAACAAAGTTTTTCCTTACCATAAGTAGTAATATCTGTCAGAGAGAGGTAGTATAACCATAGCTAATAACAAAGTTTTTCCTTACCATAAGTAGTAATATCTGTCAGAGAGAAGTACTACAACCATGAGTAATAACAAAATTCTCTCTACAGATAGTGGCTTATATCTCTCAAAGAGATATACTATATGCTTAATATGGGTAGTACTTGACTACAATAATGTTGTGTGTTTTGGTGTAATAAAGAACAGATACTAGTTAAGGAGTGGTAGTCTATGTACTCAGTAGACATTATGATAAGTAACAAACTTTCCGATGGTAAGACCAGACACGAACAAGCTGGTCATGGAGAATAGGAGGAGATCAGATACAGTAACACTGAGATAAGTTAGGAAATGAAAAACATGCTGCGGTGTTAGGTGTCGCTATCTAAGACAGCAATAACCTTTGTAGATTTCAAAGCGACGTTAGAATGAACACTAGTAATCAGCAAGTGGTAGTCAATAACTAGTAAATTAGTAGCCAGCAACAAAAAGATGTTTTCTATTAAGGAGCTAAGTCTGCTGCTTTTCCCTAGACCATTTCCGCGTCATGTTTATGAGGGCAGAGACTATCCTAAACTAGAAATCTACAAGGATAACCCACTGATCACAGACAAGGAACGGGCTATTATTGCAAAGTGTGATCTGGACAGATGCACAGCTTATGTTCATCCCAATGCCATTGGTACCAAGTACTTTGAGCCAATCTGTGAATACTTGGCCACAGTCTTCATCCTCAATGACTTCCTCGACTCAGTGGGTTATGAATTCGGCATTGGTCCAGTCGTGGCTCAGATTAGGTCTGGAGTTGCCACTGATAAATTTGGCATACTCTTCCTTGGCTTCATGAAGGTACTAGATAGCGAACAGTTCAAGGAAGATGTCTGTGAGTACCTTATGAGCAACATCATTCCTGAACATGAGACAATGGAGCAATACATTGAAAGACGTGTCCTTAACACAGCCACCTACTCCTTCTTCTCCATCGCAAAGATGATTGATGATACCATTGACATTACTAACATGCAGTCGAATACTGTTTATCGTAACATCAATGTCATCATTGCCATTACCAATGACTGTATTTCTTATGCTAAGGAGGTTGACTATCCGACTCAGTCAACAGTCAAGATCTATATGAGAGATCACAGTTGTGATGCTGCAACTGCAATGGTTGAGATGCACAAGTGGGCCAGCTGACTCTTTGATGATATCAAGGACATCGAAATCCCAGACAACGTCAGATACATCCTGGATGGATTTACCATTTGGTCATTTGAAACTGGCAGATACTTGCACCCTAACTCCCTCTACATCGAACTAGTAAAACGTGTCTGATGTAGTTATCACTCACATCCAATACATCAAGTGTATCTGACACAGACATTGAATACTATAGTCTACTTCATCGTGAAGTAGAATAATGGTTGACTGGTCTGATTGATGTAGTAATAGTGATAAGGATGGTGATTAACAAGTCCTATTGAACTAGTAACTTAATCACAAATTTAATTTGTGACTACTAATATGATATCCAATCCAGATAGCAACCTTACTATTCTTGAGTTGCCTAACTATCTTGGCTAATAGTGTTGTGATGTAGAATTAGATGTAAGATTATTCTCTTCGTTCTCAGAGTAACAGACTGGTAGAGACATTTTTATCATTAGACTGTTACCGTAACTGGTACTAGACAATAAACTTGTGATGTACTGACCTCGTTAGCGCCCCCACCACAAGTCTAATAAAGTGATTTTCAAACTAACCGTCGGTAGAAATCTTCTTGTACCGACGAATCATTATGGGAACTAAACAGTCAAAGGGGCACATGAAGGCTGATACTACTGCCGTAACCTCACACCGGGACAGTAGACGTCCGTCCTCTGCCAAGAGTGTCAAGAGCACCAAGACAGACAACTCAACTGGTTCAGATAGCTCACAGCAGACGCCCGCCGGCGACAAGGGTAAGAAGAAGAAGTATAGTCTGCCTAGCGCCAAAGATCCAAAGTTCGATGTTCATTTGCGTAACGTGATGTGCAACTATCACACGACAACCCTCACTCACCAAGATGACTGTTATTTCAACATGCTCATCGTCCCTGTCAACAATGACAACGTCAAGGACACCTTCACTGAGATGTACAGGACGTACTGTCAGTTGCTGGGATACACAGCCAAGCCCGTACCCACCGAGGATGACTTCCGTGGTCCATTCAGGCTCGTCAACGGTAGCTACGACTACAAGCTGCTAATCCCTATCGATGTCAGGTGCAAGCTTGACTTGCGCAAGAATGTTGACAATGAGGTTCTAGTTAAGAACCTGTACCTGTCTTTGACTCTGGATCGTGACTCTCCTTACCCCGGCTCTGTCGCTGTCAAAATCACCAATACTATTATTGTGGTTTGATGTCGATATCTAATAATGTTGCTACTGTTTAATGTTTAATGTCTACTATTGCTGTCTTGTACCATAGTTCGATGTTCTACCACTGCTATATTGTAAAACAGTTTGTACTAACTTACAACTTCAAGTTGTAATTTGTTAAGCGCTTCTCTGCCAGTTATGAACACAATTATAGTTATAATAATTCGCAACAATGTTGTTATTAGTTAGCTACTTAACAACTAATAGTATAGTTGTTAACCAACTAATAATAACTATACTACTGTGATAAGTTTGTTATAGTGTAACCTATTAACTAGTAACTATCTTTGTTTATTATCCTTGTTATGATATAACTATTAATTACACTAGTCTAACTTCATGGAGTAGTTAACAGTGTAAAATTCTTACCTAGTAGTAGTAGTAGTAGTAGTAGTAGTAGTAGTAGTAGTAGTAGTAGAAAGTAGGATAAGCTAAGATATAGTTGTGGAAGGTTAAACATAAAATACAAGTCAAATTTGTATTTGAACTCCTATAGCGTATTATAACATGAACCTAGTTCATGCTTGTGATTTCTAGCACATGACAGCAGTAACACTGCTACTACTACTACTACTAGTATTATTACTACTACTAGTATTATTACTACTACTAGTATTATTACTACTACTAGCAACCATCATGTTGGACACTTCTAGTGCTGACCTGACGCTAAAGCTTGAGGATAATAAAGCTTGAGAGTAGTAATGATGTCGGCCATGATTTGATGGCGAGGTTCAGCCAGTCGCTTGCCAGCAGGGGTGACAATGTAGTGGGGGTAGAGATGTTGAAGTTTGTCATCATAGTGATCAAACACATGCTTGAGATGTGTGTTATAATCCTTGATGTCAGGGTTGACATGCATAGAGTACTCAAGACAACGCTGAACACCAATCTCACCAATCGACTCCAGCTTGTCGGCGTCACTAACAATGTTACGGACCAGGATGAGGTCTTCTGGTAGTACTTCAGACCAGCGACGGGCAAAACTTGTCGTCGACACCTCGGATAGTTTACCGAATAGCTTAACCTCCTTGGAGTAGGAGATATAGTAGATGACAGTATTAATGTTGCGGATGAAGTCGGCCTCACCGACATGATGAAACTTGGGATAGCGGTTATGAATCCCAGCCAAGAAGTCATCGATGGCTTGTTGGTTGGCTGCACTAGCATACTTGCTGTCATTAACATCATGTAGCCACGCTACAATGATAATCAAGTCAAGCAACAGCTCACTAGTGGGGCTGTCGCGACGGCGTGGTGTGGTCACTTCTGTGGCTACATCAGCAGCTATAAGATTAGCCGCTGATACACCTGCATCATCAAGCATCATCTGATAGATCTTGACACTGTTATCGGCTACTGTGGCCATGTGTTGGTGACCATGGGAAGCGTCTCTGCCGCTACACTGCCGGGCCACGAAGTCAGACAACTCTGACCATAATTGTTTCATCGGTCCAACAACTGGGTATGGGGTTTGGCTGTTGGACATCTTACTTATCTATTATGATGTCGAGAGTGACAGTTTTAAATTGTCGCTTAAATAATCAGTTATAGATATAATAGTTTAGTTCTTACTAAGTATCAATATATTTAGTAAGTAGGAAGATATTTAACAACTACTAGTGTGACCACAGGCTAGACAGCGTATCCTATTATTAGCTGTGGTGTTATGTGTTTCAATGACTGTCTCAGGGTTGCCACAAGTCTTACACAGTACACGTTGACTAATGTACTTCTCAAGTAGTGATTCTAGATCAGCCACTGTGAAGTTGCCTCGTAGCTTGTTGGTTGAACTGTTAGTGCCCAGGACTTTGGCCAAGTATGATATGATGGTAATTGTTGGTCTAGCAATACTATAACAGACCTGTTCTAGATTGGTGATGATAGTGTAACCCTTAACTACAGTCACCGAGACTACCGGCCGACGGGATCAAGATTGTCTTTGGGAATGTTGACAATGGTTGGTGACATAGTGACTGTTAGGCTTTGTCAGCATCAGACTATTTTATTGGCGACAAAGTTGTTGTTTGTAATAATCATCATTAGGTAGTAGTTGACTAGCAATGTTTGTTGGTCAACAACAACAGACAATTGGTAACGTAACTGGCAGTTACTAACGGTAAGTAGTAGTAGTAGTAGTTACTAGTTACCAACACCGATTAGTTACCAAGAATAACAGTTGACTACTATAAATCTGTCTCGGATTTGAGACTAGAAGTATCACCTAAAGATGTTTGATATCATCAGTCAGCTATACCGGTTGCCCGAGGAGGTGTTATACATCATCTTCAAGTATGTGCCACGCGGCTATGTGCCAGATGTACTGTGGCGACAGCCATACTTTGTCACTATGTGGACCAGACTCCATATTGTAGTTAAAACCAGTGATGATAATCTACTTCGCCACATCATCACTTATGAGGATGATGACTGTGTTAGAGAACAGGTGTTCAGCAAACTGGAAACTGACTACTTGTTGACTAGAGACGTCAACCTACGTCAAGGTCAGCGCCACGGTCTCTTCCGACTGTGGACAGTAACTAGCCAGTCTTTGGATGATCAATGGCATCATGTTCGTCGGCTATCGTTTTCCGGCAACTATATTCGTGGTGAGCTGTATGGAGAGAAGCGCAGCTACTTCAGCAACGGTCAGCTGGCCAGTGTTAGCCACTATGTCAAGGACGAGCTACATGGACCCTTCTCGTCTTGGTACTTTGACTATCACCGTCGACCCCATGTGTGTTGCTGTTACAGCAGAGGACGCTATCACGGTGAGTTCCGTGAATTCGACCGGCAAGGTGAGCTTGTCAAACACTACCACTATCAGCACGATAGGCTTCGTAGGCGACTTGCTATACCTAGCACACCTACTGATGAGTCGATTGGTCATTCGGTTAGCCATTCGGCTAACTACTTAGCTAGCCAGAAAGTCGGCCAGAAGACTAGTAGACAGAAACAGTCTAATAAGACTAAAAGCGGTGGTAGTACTAGTAGTACTACTACTAGTACTACTACTACTAGTAGTAATACTAATGTTAACTCTAGACGGTCTATAGTGGTTACCAGGCGGATTCAACCTAGCAGACGCTGCAAACGGTCATAGCTAACTGGAAGTTATGTAGGATATCGTATTCTACTATTCAGAACAAGACAAACTTACAACTACAAACTTACAACTACAAACTTACAACTACAAAGTCTTGTAATGGTAACTTGTAATCGTAAGCTTAACTTATATCAGGAATTTTGTAGTTATACTCTTAGACTATAGACTAGAGGTTTCTGCATTCATAACTCTACTAACTTAGGATAGTAGTTTTGTAGCCATGAACTTAGACTACATGTAGACAAACTTTATATTCATAGCTCTAAATTGTAACCTTAACCTAGAGTAGAACTTTTCGTCTACATATGTATACGTGCATATACTAACACCTCTTTGTAAGTACATAAGTAGAAAATGTCACTGAATGAATCAGTGAAAAATAGTGTAGCACAACACAGTAACTACCTCTTTTGAGGGTAGAGCTCTAAAACTTTGGAATTCTTAGACTTACTCAGACTCTGACTGTCAGTTATAGCTGTGTGATGTGTCTGCTGTGTTGGAGTAGCAGGAACAACCTCTTGTTGATGTTGTTTGCTATAGACATAGAACAGACTAGGGCCATACATGACAAGTTTATATAGTCAGACTATAATATCAGCTTTGCTAGTCAACTGTCTGCTGTTATAGTTAATAGGTATTCAATACCTACTTAACATCTCTTATTTATCGTACTATCTACTCCTCGACTACTAGTTCCATACCACCCACACCGATGTGTGAGCCGGTGCTGTTGCCACGGGTCAAGATGGTACTGTTACTGGCGTGTAGACTGCCGTAGCTGAGATTACTACCACTACCACTGCCACCACTAACCGAGGACACGCTGTGCATACTAATGGCGGTATCGGTATCATCGGGCAGCTTCATACCTTTGTTGCTAGAAGTGCGACTGAGTCGCTTGGTGCTGCTAGACGTTGTGGCGGCCTGTCTGGCAACTTGTTGCCAAGCGGCCTGTGCTTCAGGAGTGGACTGCCAGGCTACCATAGTGTCTTGACGCATCAGGTTAGAGATATGGTCTTGGGCGGCGTCAAACATGTTACCAGTAACCTGCTGGTTCTTAATCTGCTCAACAAGCAGTTTTCTGATCTCACCATCGATGTTGATCTCAGTGCAACTGCCAACCATAATGAAATTATCACGGATATGCCTAGCCGACTCATACATAGCCGACTCATACATAGCCGACTCATAGTTAGACTGCTCTTTGAAACTGTTGACAGCCATGTAGAACATGAGGTTCTCGACCGACCAGTTCTTAACACAATAGTTCTTGAAGCTGGCCAGCAGGATCTCATTGTCAACAATGACATGCAGGATGTCAGCGTTGTGGTTAGTCAAGGTTGCGATCAGACTATCAATCTGGCTAGCCAACCCTTCTTCGGCTAGTCCAGCTTTGCTTCTGAGTATAGAAGAAAAGTTGCCAGTCAGTCTCATAGCAAAGTTCTGCATAGCTGTAAAGTAGCGATCGTTGGTCAGTAGTAGAGGGAAGACAGCATTAACTAGGACCACTGGCAGGTTCATCATTGGGATAATCCAGCGGTAATCAAACCAGTCTGGCATCACCTGAGGCATAAAGCCGTACAGCAAAGACAGCAAGATGGTAGTGGGAAAGTGGATGAACATAGAGATGAACAGCTCCAGCCGCAGGAAGTAGGGGTCGCTAGCGAACAGCAGCCTAGTGATGAAGGAACCAATAATCACCGAGACGATTGCTAGCGTGATAGCGAAAACCAGAATGACAGCACGATTGCACTCACCGTAACTCTGCAGGTTAGTATAGAAGAAGTAAACAAGAATCGTTGCGATGGCGTGAAGCGTACCCACCACGAAATGGATACCCAATCTGACTGAAGGTCGAGTGAAGATTAGGGCCCTCCTAGTCCAGGGGGACTTGACCTCGTTGATCTTATCCATGTTAATTTGCAGATGTGACACGATGTTAGGGGTAACCATCATGAAGTGCATGATGAAGTAGAAAAAGGCACCATACAGAAAATCCACGATGTAACAGAAGTGTTCTTTGCCCATCAGGATACTCAAAGTCTGCACGGCACCCAACACATATGAGAAGCACAGATGAGGTACTAGGGTACCTACAGCTCGATGCGAGATGACCTTGTGATTACACCTTCTGATAAGCAGTGTTATCGAAGGCAGGAACAGCAGAGTGTTGATGATCAGACAGCCACACAGCAACATATAAACTGGGCCAAAAGCCAAAGGTTCAATAAACGAAAAGTCCGGCATGTCTATCCGCTAATTAAAGACCAACTAAAAACCAAAAATGTGACCAAAACTGTTTTGACTACTGCTAGAGTTTTATTATAATATCATCTTTTATTTGTACACCTAGTATCAGACAGCCGCTATTATCAAACGTAATAGCCGCGGCTATTACATGCAGCAGCCTCGCCGTCAAATACTTATTCATAGTACAACAGATGATTAACACACTGGGTATGTAGTTACAACAAACTCATTGTTGTAACTATGTATGTATATATGAATATACACACATACATATATAAATATACAGCTAAACAGTAAGCGTCAAAGATAGTTACCACAAATCTAATGATCACATACAAACAGTCAGATAGGACAAATATTTAGATGACTAGTCAAGAAATAACGGGTTGGTGATTATGGCATGTCAACCAGTATTTTCACCGTATCAGCTAGATGACGCTAGCTTAGCTAATGAACGCTTCATCACTGAATCCTGTGTTGATAATCGGGTTAAGTTTTCTTTGTTTACAGTTAGCATTCTGGCGTTCGGTTTAGTCTTTGTTTGTTCGTCGACACTATTTATTCGCATCATTGACGATATCCGAGCTATAAAGCTTAATACAAAAAAGTACATCCACCTACTAGTCATTGTTGGCTCTCTGACTGAGTTGATTTCTAACATCATTACAATGGCTGGTGTCTATAACCGCTATCGTTACTTCGCCCATCCAGTTGGCGTCATAACGATCATAGCTGCTACTCATGTGTTGGTTTGATACTCTGACCTCACTAGAAGTCTCTTTTAGACGCTCTATGCAGTTTTGTTTGACTATCCTTAATGTGCTACTGATAGTGGCTGTTCTAATCTGCACGATGTTAGGTCCAATGATAGCCTTCGACAATCATTACTATGTCAACTTGTTCTATCTAATGTACGTGTCGTCGGTGACAGCTATAACGACTCTAATCTGTATTTTGTTGGCTTTAAGTTTAGAGCCAAACTGACAAGACATCTTGAGGAGATGCCTAGATCCGTCTTGATTGAGATTCGATATAGACTGACAGTATTTGTGTATTTTATTGTGTGTGTGTCACGCCTTTTGCCTTTACCTTCTCTTTTGTACTTGTCTGAATACTGTTCTACTTCCATTATGTGGTTGTCCACTTCTTCTATGTTCTCTTCTTTATTGGTCTATTGTATGTTGTCAACATACGTGATGTTAAGAGTCAGGGTATTTTCAACTCAGACAACTCCAAGTCTCTACCTAAGAGTAATGAGCGAAATTCAAGAGAGACAATGATCGTAATTAGTCAGTGATGATGTAGTAGCACTGTTACTACACCAGCGCCATCACCACCACAACTACTTTGTGAACTTCACATCTTCAGGATGTGAGGTACAACTTACATAATTACAATTTACAGGTATTAAGTCTACCATATGAGTAGTAGTAGACTATAGTTCATATAAATGACGAACTAGCAAAAAGTATTTGTACAGACTACAGACCTCTGTTGAGGTTGTGTCTGTTAACAGTTATTAATAGAGACTGTAACTGTTAACCGAGTTAACAGTTATTAACCATTCCGACATTTCTAATAACGTATGTGAGCAGTTTAGTTAGCAGCTGGCTTGCGGCAGGTAAGTCTAGACCAGCAGGTGCTACTCTGGATGCTGGCTGACAGCACAATACACATAGACACAATGTGAGGAATCAGCGAACCCAGTGTTGAGTTAATAATGTTGATCCAGGCTGTGTCAGCTGGGAACTTCTGATCCAGCAGAGTAGCGGCAGCCTGAATAGCGGTCTGCAGGTTAGCCACAACAATCTGCTGCTTCTGAGCGGTAGATAGGCTACTCTCACCAGCCAGCGTGGACACCAGGTAGGGGATGTAGCTAGTGATGATGTACTGGCTAACACTGTCAGGGGTAACACCAGTTGCAGACTGGCAGAAGGTGATAAGGGGTTGGATAAAATCGGGTTGGGGTGACGACGTCATTTTAATGTGCAAAAAATTTGCAATAAATCCCTCGGTGAAAGATATTATTGTACTAACATTTAACTATATATATATATCCAGTCTCATAACACTAAACTTGTGGTAATTTGCCTATTTGAGCGTCTGACATGTCAAATGACATGTCTGATAGTTGTCAGTACAACAAACGGTTGAGATGAAACAAAGTTTCACCTCAAGTCTATTATAAGACTATGGTGGTCTTAATAGCGATTAGTAAAAACCTCAGTAGGGTAGTGGCTGACCAACAGTAAATTGAAATTCGCTGTAGCAGCCGAAAACTACAACAATGGCGCAGTCTTCTAGCAACAATAGTCGACACTTTTATATTCGAGATGTGCACTACAAAGACATAATTGATGGTAAGTACACTAAGCAATTGCTGGTGTTTGACTTTACCGATGATATATGTCATGATTTGTTCACTGATCTGTCCACTGATTTATCCAACCCAAATAGGGGTATTAGTGAATCCGCGATAGCCAATCTCAAGGCTATGAAGGTGGTTGAAGTGCTTAATCCACGTCTGTATTCGAACTTGCTCTCAGAGGTGTCGACAATTTTGCTGAACAAGTTCAGACAACACGCCAAGTACGAACAGTTACTGTTTGTAGTTCAGTACTACAAGAATATGACAGCAGCTGTTTAAGGCTGACTGTTGTGATAATGAAGAGGTTAGCTTGTTATAGCTCACTTACATGAAGTTACTTCATGTGTTGTAATATGTTGTTTATTTATGGTCTCTAACATAGCAACCAGTTGCTATGTTTGATGGTTTGTGTATTAAAGGCAGAGCTATCTAATAAGCAAACTACTACAGGTCTATTGACGACATTGTGTTTCTTATATAGCTACATATATGTATAGATATTTGGGTTATATATATGGTCTCATAAACAAGTTTATGATCTCATAAAATGAGAGGTTATTACAGTTTAACGAGCAAGGAGAGACCAAAAATTTACTATCACAGACCTATGTCTGCATCATCATTGCTTGAACTGACTAGCGAAGAAATCTTAACATCCTGTATTAGGGGTGACTTTGCTAACTTTGAGTCGTCACTGAACGACTACCACCTTCAAGGTGAAACTTTACTAAGCTACTGCTGTCGTAATGGTTTACGTGATAGTGTTAAGAAGTTGTTGGCTCGACCCGACATAGACATTAATAAGCAGTCTCAGCAGTCATTATCACCGTTTATGTTGTCAATCAGCAATCTGCATTACGATATTACTAAACTGTTGATCGTTAGACCAGAGTTAGATCTGCAAGCTAGCGGTAAGCACGACTTCAGCTATATGGACTATGCCTTGATGTCGGGCGAGACGCTGTTGATTAAGCTGCTACTCTTACGTGACTGTACTGGGACCACTGATGTTATTAACTCGGAGCTTAAATCGCATCCACTTCTTACCCGCTACCGGCTTGACCCAGTATCAGTTAAGCGAGAGATCGCTGACCTGCTTAACATTCCTCTAGTAGTTATCCCGCCGTCGGCCGATGACATTCGACGGCAACTGTATGCCACCATTGTCTGTTTATGTGATGACTACTTTAGAGTTAAGACTGACGTTGCTTTAGCAACGGTCGATGTTGCAGCAGTTAGTGATCGCGATAGCGATCCCGACAATGCGTGTGTCTCTAACACTGCAGCAGTTAGTGATCGCGATAGCGATCCCGACAATGCGTGTGTCTCTAACACTGCAGCAGTTAGTGATCGCGATAGCGATCCCGACAATGCGTGTGTCTCTAACACTGCAGCAAGCACCAGCGAGGTGGTAGCAACAGCAACAGCAACAGTAGCAGCAGCAGCAAACAAGATTCGACGCTTCTTCAACATCACTAGACGGCTACCATTGGAACTACAGGCTGTAGTATGTCATCGGGTGGTAGGTTCAGCTAAGAGTATTATCACCAAGCAAGAGCTTGAGAGTGTGGTAGTTGGGATTTTATCAGTAGAGAAGGAGGAGACAGCAGTTAGATAACGAGAAGTTAAAGACTACAACTTGAAGTTGTAGAGATTGTTTGTGTAATTGTACTATTCTTATAGACCAAGTATAACTTTTACTAGTTATAACTTTTACTAGTTATAACTTTATAATGGACTGTTATAAACACGTCTTAAGACTCTACCAGTAACCTCTATAGATAGAGAGACTTATAAGTTATTACAATCTTTATCTAGTAGATAGGGAGACTTGTAAGTTATTACAATCTTTATCTAGTAGATAGGGAGACTTGTAAGTTATTACAATCTTTATCTAGTAGTAGATGATACTATCTGTAAACACTGTTACAACCCAGAGTTGTAACTTAATGAACAAAAGAGGTTTATGTACGAGCTTGTTTATATGCGGACAGTCGAGCGAGTAGGTCTTCGCGGCTACCAGTAGTGTCCAATTTGTAGAGGTTGGCCTCAGCCTGCAACAGTTCAAGTGGCATCTCGTTAATCCTCATGTTTCGACCACATACCCCCTTCTCGTGTTCGATGTGACCACAGATAGCATAAGGATTGTAGTACCTGTCCGGATGTTCAAGATTCCGTTCTTCTACTTTAGCCACACAGGAACAGTAGTCAAGCTGACTACCTGATAGTTCGGGGAAGAACTGCTTAACATCGGAGCGCTTGATTCTGGTACTGTCAGACACAGTAGAGCCTGAATGTCTAGTCAGACTACCACTGTTGTTGCGATTAGTACTGATGCTACGCTTAACACTCACAGCTGAAGCTGACCCCCTGCTTGGTTCTCGAGAAGAGGCCAGAAAGGCCAGCTCACCAATGAAGGTTAGACCTTGGTCGCTGATGCCACCGTGACGGTCAACGGGTATGGGTTGCTGATGGGCATCCTGCTGGAAAACTTCAATGATGTAGGTGTGGGTGCTACCAGCTGGTGGGTTGGGTGGGATATATTCCAAGATAACATTGCTAGACTTGTCTGCTAACTTCAATGGCTTATTAGCTGTCACATTGATAGCCAAGTAGTGGGTGAGAGTTGGGTCCAAGCTCTCATCATACATGATAACCGTATACAGATTGTTAGAGCGAGGTAGATTGACAACAATGTCACCCTGAGCCTGCTGCCAGTTGAGCTTGGCTCCACTGTTGAGATTGCTACCGCCAATAGTGGCGGTGAAAGTCTTGACCGTTGGTATAGTTAACGACATAGCTAACTTTTAGCTAGTAGAAATATTTTGTGAAGATCTTCTATTATAACCGATGTTATTGATTTTGATTGACAATAAGGACCCGTTGTAGTTTTCCGATAAAATAGCAACTAACAGTAGTTATGTGACGATGAGAGTTTGTGGTTCAGAAGCACAGCATTTACCGGCTAACCTCAGAGATAGCTTGGCAGACGGTTCGGCTGATATCGCCGTCAGAACTAGTGTAGTCCAGAGAAGTGGTGTCTTCAGAGATCAACTACACCTTGTTTCTACTACTGCTGACAACAATAATAACAATAATAACAATAATAACAGTGTACTACCAGTAGTCATCTACCCGCAGAACTATAACTATGCATTGGCTGACTATCTGCTTTACGCTGATGGTCGTTGTCTCACTAGATATGTCAAGAAAGACACGGATAGACTGTGCAATCTGTTTCAATTGAGTGCATTCCTAGATGAAGAGGTGTTGTTCAACTTGGCTATTAAGCAGCTGCGCTGTCGTTATTTCTATCACGAGGGCAGGGTCAAACAACTTCATCCCGACATCCTGTGGCGTATCTATATGCAACTACTTTATTGTCTTAGTCTATCTATTACTACTATTAACAATAGTAGTAGTAGTAGTTTCCTAGAGTCGTGGTTAAGATACAACCTCAATAAGGGAATTACAGTAGAACGCAGTTGTTACGTCTCGAAGATGATGCTAACAAACAGAGATGAGCACTCTTGTCATAAAAACAAGAGTAGTAGTGACTTTAAGCTATTAAGGTTTTTCACCCATAGGGATGACAGGAAACATGGGGTGGAGAAGTTATGGTATGTCACCACTGATGAGCTTGATACTGACTACTACAATATCTCTCACAGACAGCTGTTTCTGGAGGCCTACTATGATGTTGGCTATCTAAATGGCTTATGGAGCAGCTGGTCTGAAGCCGGTGAGTTGGTAAAGACAAATATTTACAATCACGGATATTTGCGGTTGAGTACTTGTTACTCTGGAGGTGAGATTGTGTCGGTGGTCAAGTTCAGCAAGAGTGCATCAATAGTTGAGGAGTTGTCATATAGTAGAGGACAACTCTTGTCCTCTATTACCATTTATGGTTATGGCAAGAACACTACTATTAATTATGGCGATAAGGGCCAAATTGTTAGTACGACAGAAGTCGTCCATGGTAAGTGTATTCAGCCAGTGGTAGTGGTAGTAGTAGTAAAGGCGATTACCAATTAAGTTGGTAATTATAGCTATAGTTATAACTATAATCTTACTAATATAGTAATGTTATAAGTTAAGTGTATTGTTGTAGTTAAGACTAGAATCATAGTACTGCAGGACCCACCAAGTTTGCAATGCGAAGTTATCAGTGACAGCTAGTCAGTCTTGTCTATTCTATAAACAGATGTTATTAGCTAATAGTATAGTTTGGACTAGTCGGTAGGTTTGTCTATTTAATAGACAAAGGATAGGTTATAGTTTGGACTAGTTGGTACGTTTGTTTATTTAATAGACAAAGGATAGGTTATAGTTTGGACTAGTCGGTAGGTTTGTCTATTTAATAGACAAAGGATAGGTTATAGTTTGGACTAGTCGGTAGGTTTGTCTATTTAATAGACAAAGGATAGGTTATAGTTTAGACTAGTTGGTAGGTTTGTCTATTTAATAGACAAAGGATATGTTGTAGATGTTTAGCTGTCAGGTCATAGACTAAGCTCTCGATATTTAGACTAGTAGTCTAATAATGTTACTGTAGCAAGGATGACTTGGCCAGCTCTATATAGAGAGTAGGAATATAGTCCCGATCAGTAACACCACATAGGCGTAGTAGCAAGAGCTGTGTCATGTCGTCGTTAATCTGTTTCAACTTGTCGATGATAGCAATCAGCCGTACCAGGTTAGCATTACAATTGTCATCAGGAACAGTAACTTGTCTGTAGACACAGAGTACGTATAGGTCAGCGGCGATACCAACTTCAGCATCTATCTCTTTACGCCACTTATCGATAGTAGTAGCTACCGATAGGGACTTAGTGATAGCTCGACCTAACGTCCCGTTAGAGACACTATTCGACTCAATATTAACCGTCTTATTACAGTCATGAGCTGTAACGAACAGCAGTTTGATGAGAAGGTAAAGTTTGTTCCTCATCAAGAAGTCTAAGGCTGTGTTACCAAATATGTCTGTCACATTAAGATCAGTGGTGAGCTCAGTGAGATGCTTTAAAGTCTTTCGGGCCTGTGGCCCCTGTCTCATGTCATTACAGTAACAAAAGTATATCAGCAGTTTCCGTCTTGTGACGAAGTCGTGAGTCAGAGACACATCAGAAGTCAAGGTCAGTAGATAGTCGATAGCACTGTACTCTAGATGCTTGATAGCTAATAGTAGGTGCCGATTAAGGACAACTTCTTTGTGGGCCGGTGAGGTGAAGTGTAAAAGTTGAGATTGATAACAGTATTCAACTAGTATCAGCTGTTGATGGCTAATGAACCAGCAGATAACGTCGTTGTCAGAGTGTATCAGGTCAATACCGGGCTGATGTAGTAACAGCCAAGCAATAGTGTTATGCTGACCATTCAGAGCTGCTATGATTGGTGTCCATCTCTGATACTCGCTGGTGCTATTAACATTAGCCTGTCTTGACAGTAGTAGCTTTACTACTGCCTGATGACCTTGACTGGCTGCTATGTGCAGCAGGTAGTTACCTCCCTCATCTCTGAGATTAGGATCAAATTCTCGACTGCTCAAGTAGTCAGCATCACCACTAATACACGCTTCAATGATGTCGTCCATTTTACTTCTTTGAATTTGGAAGTTACTTACGATAGGTAATCTCAATAAGTAATTGTTAGACTTGAGGTAAAACCTTGTTTTACCTCAACTGTCTTCCAGTAGTTGCCATGTTCGATAGTTACTGTATCTTTCAACACATTAACTAGTTACTGTATCTTCCAACACATTAACTAGTTACTGTATCTTCCAACACATTAACTAGTTACTGTATCTTCCAACACATTAACTAGTTACTGTATCTTCCAACACATTAACTAGTTACTGTATCTTCCAACACATTAACTAGTTAATGTGTCTAAAGATTTGTGAAGGGCTACTAGAACAAAGTGTTCGAAGTACAGTTATTCCATAGACCCAGTAAATAATAGTATACTGCAAGTAACAAGTAACAAGTAACTAGCATTGAAATAGTTAATAGTCTATGATAGACGAGGCTACTATTTACAGTTTGAAACTGTAAGCTATAAACTGTTGCTGTGACCATACTCATACACCGTCAGTCGGGTGCTGCTGTTATTGACACAATGTCACACACACACACATACACACACACATACACACACACACATACACACACACACATACACACACACACATACACACACACACATACACACACACACATACACACACTAACTTTAATCTTGTAATGGATAATCTCTGGTCTTACAACGACTACGAACTTCACTACTATCTTGCACATAACAAGATGACAATAACTTTATGACACTAGCTTATAGCTAGTACAGTAAAATCAATCAGCATCTCGATAATGACTAAGAACTACCTCAAAGGCTTCATGAAGCAGCTAGCTATCTTGTATTCGACATACAAGATAGGATACCCAGGTACCAACAAGTCGTTGTTCTTTGTTTTCGGTAAAGATGTGCCAATTGCTATCAACACCAACAAACTTGCTGAGTTGGAGGCATACATCAGGCCGTACAAGGGTTACGTTATTGGTCTGCTCAACATTCCACTACCGAAACACTCGCTCACTGATCCAGCCGATAGATACTGTCTGATGTACTTTCCCAGTGCACCCAGTGCACCTCAAGTTAGCATTTATACTGACATGAGCTTGGAGCTGTTAGATCGCGACACTGGTGAGATAACTGCACTGGATGCAGATCCACTTCTCCGTCAGTCCCTAATTAGACTGATCCGTGACATCGAACCAGAGGACGACATGGCTGACATTGTCTTTGATTATGAATTCTTCATTAATGGTGAATGGTTTAGAGCCGGCGGTGAACTCTACATTGAAGAAGGAGCAAGACGCCTCTCGAGTGAGGATGAGCATGCTTTTGCTAACTTTAGAATTACGCTTGGATATGTCGGGCATTAGTGGATTATTAGATTAAGTAACTTGTCTCTTCTCAGAAGAGACACGATAGTGATTCTAGTCTTTTAGTTGAGACTGGCAGTCTCATCCCGTAAGCATACCATTACAACAGCTTATATTGTAGTTGATGACTATAAGTGCAATCTCAGCTAGTCAAAATTAACAGCATTTGTTGGTACTTATCACAACCTTTTACTGTTGTATGTTGGTTACAGATTAAAGATGTAATAGACTTGAGATAAAACTTCGTTTAGTGTCTAAGGACACGCGTTCTTTGTGTTACCTGCGGTGACACAAAACACACTATCTCAACTGTCTTTCAACACAGCAACTAGTTGCTGTGTCTTTCAACACAGCAACTAGTTGCTGTGTCTTTCAACACAGCAACTAGTTGCTGTGTCTAATGATTTGCTGGTAGTGCTTAGATATGCGAACTAGTTCGCATATTAAAAACTTTGCTGCAGCAATTACCACAAATCTAATTATTATGACTCAGACAAAATGGGGAGAAGACTTATAAGCTGTAACTGTCAACCTTGTAGCTTGTAAGTTGTAATATATAGTCTGTAATAACTATAGATAGCGGTTGCTTTATAGTAACTACAAACCCTTAAAAACTGTAACATCACTACTCTGATAGATATTATACTTGCTAATCGGGTAATATTGTAGGTATAGCAATTATCATATACTAACGTTAGTCCAGATGTGGAGACTGTCAAACTTTGTCTTAGACAAAGTTACCTGGTTAGTCGATTACATATATAGCTCGGCCGAAGGCAATATCTATTATTTCACCAATAACATTACTCGGTATCGAAGAGTACAAATGCGGGTGGAGGGGGGATAGAAAACTCATCAGTGTGGTGAGAATCCTGGATGATGCTGTCAGTTGCCACCGTCAGGTGTGATACTACAAGATGGTCTTGTAGTTTATTGTCAGTCTCTGTAGTCCAGTACACCCGAAATAGTGTCTAACAGGTTATCTTGAACTTGATTTTATGACACTCAACCATGTCATCACCTTCGTCATCGTTAGGAAACCTATAGAAAGAGATTACCATTGTACTAAAATCAATCCTGACCTCATCCCAACAGCTACCTGACTTCACCTCATGAAGATCTTTCGACATAGTAACGTTGTAGAAGCCAGCCGTCAAACATTCATGGAATGGATACTCTGATGAGCAGTCGCTGTAGAGAAACGACAGATCTCCGCAGTTGAAAACAGTGACCATTTTATAGTTGGTACTAACTGACCTCCATTCAGACAATGCAAATAATCAATTATCAATAGTTTTGAATGGAGGTCAGTTCGACAGCTAATGAATACATTCGCCATAAAACAACTGAGCTTACATATCAATAGCTACTATGTTCATCAACTGTCGAAGTTGTCAGTATTTATCGTGTTTTTTCTACTATTGTATCCCAGTTTGATAACAAGGCTCAGACATGCTACAGCAACGATGGTAGTCTTAGTGAGCATGTTAGAAGACAGGACACCAACTGGTCAGCATGTCAAAGAGGTGATGTTTTTCGGAGCTAGTCGGTTTTGAAAGCCACGTGCTCTCCCGAGCACAAACGAAATTTACCCCAAGTCCAATAAGTGATTATTATAATCTAGATACTATTCGCCAGCCACCAAACATTCTTGCCGGAAGTAAAAACCCAGGGTAGTAGAGATGGACAAGTTAATTGCCAACATGGTAAAGTTCCGCTTACACAATGAGGTGCCAAGCTGCAAGACTGACAGTAGTAAGACATCACGGCCCGTGGCAGTTATCTTCAAGCCAACTAATATGACAGCAATGACAATGGGTCTCAACTATCGACTAGATAGCTGTTAGATGTCAGTTCACACTGAGGCTGATGCCGTGTCACGACTGATGTCGTGCTAGTTCGATCGATATTATTGTCATTCAGTTGGATCGCTGGGTCAATTGCTAGCAGAAGCAGCACGATGATAATGGTGATAATCATACTGTTGTTGTCGTTGACGACAATGACAATAACAACAACGACGACCGTAAGTTTGTTATGACAAGCTGTACTAACAACACAACTGGACACAAGCTGTTAGAGTCCAAGCCGTGCCTAGCTTGTGCGTTGAAGTTGAAGCAGCTAGCCAAGTTAGGCTACAATCTGCGACGTGTCTACTACTCAACTGATGATGGTGATATAGTTCACACCAAGCTTGAGCGGTTACTTGACTCAGGCAGTCTAATCTTGACAACTAGTGATCGTCTCCGCTACTACAACCTACGCGATGGTCCCACGCTGCCACGTGAGCTCACCCAGTACTTACTTCAACAACGACAAGAACGGCAAGAACGGCAAGAACGACAAAAAAATTGAACCCCAACAATGGTCGCCTAGAGTAATTTGTGTCTTGCTTCTACTACTACTACTACTACTACTACTACTACTACTACTACTACTACTACTACTACTACTACTACTACTGTTGCTGCAACTAGTAGTTATACAAGTTGCACTAGGACAACTGTTGTTCACAGTGACTAGAGAAGGAGAAGTAGAACATTGGTAAGTCTGAGCTGTATGGTAATTATATACAAGATCACTAATACACCTTGTTACAAGGTGTGTTGTTACGACTGAATGACATTAACATCTAGGATTTTATGTGTTATAAACCGCAGGGTAGATTTATAGAAAGAGTAGATTTATAGAAAGAGTAGACTTGTAGCAGGCCTACATTCTACCGAGTCTCCATAAAATTACAATCTTTACCAGTCAGTTGTTATGGGACATAGTAAGAGTTAACTAATAAGAGTGTAGAGTATAGTCTACTTGGCTTTTATTACAAGTCTAACTTGTAGTAATAATTACAACCTACTCCATCATACATTTATAGAGAAGCATCTGCTGCTCAGTAACAGGAGCAAAACTACTAGAAGCAAAACTACTAGAGGCAGCAGTAACGAGCAAGACGACAACTACAAACTTACAGTCATGAACGAACATGTCACGACGATAGGTATTCTCATACAACTTCATCTCGTCTAGATTACTAACAGCAATAATTCTCAGAGGTACACATCTATACTGACAGCTAGTCGCTTTGATAGCATCTGGAGTTGAGACCAAACCTAGGCGACAAGCAGCCTTGTCATTATATTTGAAACCCAACTTCTCTATCAGCTCGTACAGCTGACTGGAGGGCCAGACCATCACTGGCTTTACATTGGCAGACACTGACTCTGGTTTGTAGTCGTCATAGCCACCAGCATAGCAGCGATGGGTCAGTAGGTCACTTACAGCTGTTAATATAGTCGCACTAACAGCCTGCTCGATGCTGATTGGCTGATAGACAATTCTGCTCTTGACCATCTTATATATTTTAATGGGGACAGATTTATCTCAGAAGTAGTATTTGTTGGGTTACAAGTTGCAACCTGACAATCTCTTACATTGACCTAGTGCTTATCCCGGAGTTTGTAGGTGTAACCGGAGTTAGCAGTCTGAGCGAAATCCACTTTGGTCTAGTTCTGTTAGTAATTTGAGACTGTAACAGGTTGTGCGCATTAAAACCACTAACAGAATGGACTTTAAGGTCTTAATAGCCGACAGTTATAACATGTATAATGATGATGTTAAGCTGAGTTTCTGTTACAATATCATCAACTATGTGACTAAGCAGCAAGACCGACGGATTAGATACCTAATTCTAACTAATCAACCACAGATGCTGGAGGTTGATACACTAACCAAACTTAAGGCCGAGTTGATAAAGAAGCGAGCTCGCTTCCTATTAGACTACAAGATCATCATTGATAATCATTCTTACAAGATTGCCGCCTCTAAGCGAGAGGGTAGCATCTTATGTTTTACTGAGAAGGACCTAAGGACCGGGCTCAAGACTAGAACTTACATCGGCTCAATCAGTGACTTCATTCCAACTGATGAGGAGTATATTCTGCGTCACTTGCGTTCAGAGATTGTCAGTCAACTGACACTAACTAGGTTTGGCACTGCTAATGACAACAGCAAGCAGGATATTACTGCCGTTATAGGTCTCCACGCGGACAACGATTTCAGTGATAGTAGGTTGCGAGTGAGACGCCAGTTCAGCGAACATAGCTATGGTCAAAATCGCTCTAGCTTCATTGTTAACAGATACAGTAGCCGACAGGATGTAGTCGATAGGTTGCTGGCTGTACCGTCTGCCAAACGTAGTGATATCAACAGTACCAACAGCCAGTACCTGTGGAGTTGTGATCGGCCTGATGTCATAGTTAAGTTGTGGAACCAACAACCGCTACTAGAGTATCACCATACTATTACAGACTGTCATGTCATCAACTCAACAAGGTTGCTGTTTTTACCTCACCAGGTTGGAGATGAAACTGTCCATCCCAGTATTAGCACACTAGAGATAGCTTAGTTCAACAGTTAAAAGTTCTCCCCTTACAATAGTTACAAGTTAAACTTGTAATAGTATAGTCTGACTGTCTCTCCTACAGATGTTATTGTAGTTCAGTAATCAAACCTTCTATCTCTCACACAGTAGTTACAAGTTAAACTTGTAGTCATATAGCCTGAGTGGTGACTGTAGCTCAGTAACCAAAACCTCTATTTCTCTCGCACAGTAGTTACAAGTTAAACTTGTAGTAACATAGTCTAATATACTTCTTGTAATGGTTACTGTAGTTTGATTATCAAACCAAGAAGTAGACAGATAAGTAGATAGAGAATAGTTGACCTCTACCAGAGTAGTCCTTGATGAACTAAGTTCATCAAATAACATGTCTAACCTTACATCGGCATTGGCTGTGACCAGCATACCGACAACAATCCAGACTTCATTGTCTCTGCCGCCAAGGCGGCAGTGGCAGAGTAACAGTCGTCACCACCACTGTGTCTACTGTGATAGTCATACCTATCACAATGTTCACTATGACAACGACCAGCGTTGTCGTTATCATTACCATGTATACCGGTACAACTAGCAAAGAGGGCAGATTTAGTAACTAGTGGCTGTTGTGATGATGATGGTGGCAGTTCCATATGCTTGAAACAGTTGTCAATTACCATGTCAAAGTTGCGTCCATTGGTGAAGTCACAGACGGTAAAACCTGCCACACTCAGGTCATAGTCAGTATTAAGTTGTTGTTGCAATTGCCACAGCCTAACTTTGCACCTGTCATTGATAACAGTGTTGTTGTCAGCAACATTATTGTTATCAGTAACACTACTGTTGCTGACAACAACACTGTTGCTAATAGCACCACCAGCAACACCTACATTATCCGTAGAGACACTTGCGGACGTCACAGCTGCTGCTGAGTAGCTGCCGCTGCTGTCAACCATTAGCCAGCAAACAGCGTTATCAGGTAGAGACGAGAAGTCAACATCAGCCAGCCACTCTGGCAGCGCCGTTGTTAGTGATAACAGAGACAGATAGTCACAGACCAGCAACACAATCTGGGCTGATTTCAAGTAGCCACCAACCGCATCCTTGAAGCCGACATGACCAGTGGTGTCCCACAACTGGATTTTGTAACAGTTCTTCTCGTGGCGCAGATAGTGTTGGTGCAGGCTGAAGCCAGTGGTCTGAGTGTAGTAATGGTTGCTACTAACTTGACCTGTCTTAACGGCGCTGAACAGTTTGGTCTTACCTGACCGCGGCGGACCAAGCAGTACCGTTTTGAAACTTACCTTGCACCGCTTGTCAGTGCAGTTATAGTCTGTTTCAATTAGGTGGGGATCAGAGTTGTTACAGATAAAGCTTGCAGTTGTGGTAGTAGTATCCTGCTTACTATCAGTGGCAACCGTTGTCGCTGTCGACAGTGTAGTCAACTTGTTACCCATAATGAACTTCGATCCGAGTGTTTACTGCCCTAACAGTAGTTTCATTTTAGTTACAGACTTTAGCTTACAAACTCTGTGCTGAAGGCTAAAGTTGTCTTACCACTATACTGTTAAGAGGTAACAGGGATGAACGATGTTGGTAGTATAAACTGTTCTACTTACTGTCCTGATGATGTTAAAAATTACAGTAGTAAACTAACAGTCAGCGCTGGATGTCAATAAAACAGTT
>Ga0302309_10000820_pt1 | contig 32395 bp, 36 predicted proteins | sample III_Palsa_N1_1_FD_200453 | JGI IMG/M metagenome (GOLD analysis project Ga0302309, IMG submission 200453) | Peat permafrost microbial communities from Stordalen Mire near Abisko, Sweden - III_Palsa_N1_1 | ecosystem: Environmental > Terrestrial > Soil > Palsa > Peat permafrost | place: Sweden... | reverse complement strand
ACGTTTTTCATTTGTTCGGGTGTAAGCACAGTGGTGCCTGGTTCGCTTCTGAAGATCAAAATAAATTCGTTCATGGTTTTTAAGTTTTATGATAGTATGACGACCGGGTTAGCCAGGATTGGACATATATTGAAATAAAATTAAAATTCTTCGCAACATGGAAAAAAGCTGAATTAGTTGTTTTACTCCACCGGTTTCCCCATCAACCTGTCATTAAACTTCAATATCATCTTAAACATATCCTCGTATTTATTCATGGGCAGGGTGGCGCTGATGTCATAAATATCATGATAGGCCGCTATGCCGCCCTGCGTATACCAGAAAAACGCGGGCACGTCATTTTCGGTAAATAAATAATGATCGCTGTTGGGGGCCTTGCCCCTCGAATTTATTTTTATCATGTATTTGCCCTTTTCGTTTATCTGCTTAAGCATAGCAAACTCCTTCGGAAAAATAGTGGCGTTAACAACAGTAATGCCATCAACCCCTGTCCCCTCTAAATCAAGGTTAACTAAAAAGCGGATATTTTTTAAGGGGACCAGCGGGTTTTCGGTAAAGTATTTTGAACCTAACAACCCGGCTTCCTCGCCCGAAAAGAAAATAAAGGCCATTGAATAAGGTTGCGGATGCGCAGCATAATATTTAGCTAACGATAGCACCTGTGCCACCCCGCTGGCATTATCATTAGCGCCGGGGAAATAGGTTTTACTACCCATACCGCCCAAATGGTCATAATGCGCGGTAAAAACTATAATTGAGTCGGGTTTTGAAGTGCCTTTTACGATGCCGCAAATATTGGCTGTTTTAAAATTGTCTACTAATTCATTTTCAATATTAACTTTAATAGAAGCGGGCGGCGCTTTCACTAATTTTTTATCTAATTGGATCAGCGTATAATTCAATACCTGCTGCTCTGCCGACCAGGTCAGCTTATCCTGTAATTCAACAACGATTCTGTCGCGGGCATCTACAAAATGGGTGCTGTCTTTTTGTACCAGCAGCCCTTCGGTCAAAGCCCCCTTGCTATCCGGACTAACTATAAAATCACGGCCCGGCACTAACGCAACGCCGTTGATGGCAACATCCATTTTACCCGGAAAAGTATTTATGTTATAGCTGAATTTTTGCACATAGCTTTTGCCATCCATCGGGCTAACGCCATAGCTTTTTAGCTGGTCGGCTAAAAAAGTGGCTGCTTTATGTACGCCGTCCTTAGTATATCCCCGTCCCCAAAAATAAGGCGAGGTCAGCGTATCCAGCATCTTGCGGGCAAAAACAATATCCTGCGCGGAAGCGATTTGGGTTAGGAATAATAATAGGATAGCTAATTTTAACTTCATTGTTTATGGAGTTTAAACCACTAATCTACAAAATGGCAGGTAAAGATTAACGAAGATTCTAAAACTTCTATGAGGGCAGTCTTTATTAAAAATTACGTACCTTTAAATAAATTAAGTGTTATGGAAACTTTATTAATTAAAGTAAGTGAAAGGCAAAAGGCTAACATGCTTATGGAATTACTTAAATCAATGGATTTTATTGAATCAGTTGATTATATGGGCGATCTGAAATCGGCTACTGAGTTGTTTAAAAAGGCAAATGACATTGCTTCTGCAAGCAGCTTAAAGAACATGACTTTGGATGATATTAACCGGGAAATAAAAGAATACAGGCTTGAAAAAAGATCTCGTAGTAATTGATACCAATATTCTTATATCCTCTTTAATCGGACAAGCCGGATACCCAAGAAAGATAGTCGAAGAACTGATATTAACAGGCAAAATAAAAATGTGTGCTTCTGTTGATGTTTATGAGGAGTATGAAGAGGTTTTGCAAAGAGAAAGATTTAAAAAATATCCGGGTTTTCAATCGCGGCAGTTGCATTATTAGAAGAAATTAAAAAACATTGTTTTTGGTATGAACCAAAACTAAAAATAGATGTGCTTGATGATAAAGATGGCAATAAATTTATAGAGTTAGTTGTTGAAGCACAAGCTGAATATATTATAACCGGAAACAGTAATGATTTTACTATAAAAGAATATCAAGGCACTTATATTTGTTCTCCCAAAGAATTTTACGATAATCAGAAAATGCCTTTATAATATTTAGGCTTAAGATTTTGAAAAATGTGACAGAAGCAAGTAGTTTCAATATTTTATAAGAAAATGCTTAAAGAAGCACTTACACAACAACCAACAAAACGCTTTTATACAGGCATATCACCTTTGGTCGCTTTATCATCAGCCAGCAACACTGCCCTTATGCGGTCAATATGGATCTGTGACAATTTCGCCCGTTCGGCAGCCGAGTGTGATGGGGCCCCGGTTTGTTCCTTAGCAATTGTTGTGAGCAGGTTTCTTCTTTCTTCAAACATTCGCAATGCGGTCCACATGGTTTCTTCAATTTTTCTTGTTTGTTCGGCAAGCAATGCGGCAGCAGTATAGGCGTGGCCGGTATGGCAACGGTACCGCAGGAAAGACCCTTTGTGCATTTTCCATAGTACGCCGCCGCAACCCGGGCAATTGAACGGCACCTGTTCGCCCAGTGAATTTACGGCGGCGAGGTCGCTTAATACCCGTTCAGCAATTTTAGCTTCTCTTTCAATATCTTCCGGGATCGTTTTTTGCTTGCCAATTTTTCTTTTCATCAGCTTAAAAAGCAGCCCGCCCATTTCAGATATCGGAACACAATAATCTACCTTTAACTGGTTTAAAGCATTTTTTGGCATATCAGGGTACTCAGCATCATTTGGGTCCTGCACGATGCATGTCCCCCCGCATCTTTGAATGGCAATTAATCCGGCGGTGCCGTCATCCAGGTAGCCTGTCAGTAATATACCCGTCGCCCTGTTTCCGAAAGCAACGGCGGCCGACCGGAATAGCGGGTCAATGGCAGGGCGTGAGCGGTTTTCACGTGCGCCTTTTGTGACCTGCATGCGGCCATTTTCTCCAATCATTAAATGATGATCAGACGGGGCAAGATAAACATAACCGGCTTCAACATGCTCACCATGAACCGCATGTACACAATTTAATTTCCCGTGCTTGTTTAAAGCATCTAAAAGTACATCGCCGGTAGCATCCGCAGATATGTGCTGTACAACCAATACCGGGGCGGGGAAGCTTTCAGGCAATTGCTCAATTAAAGCAATCAACGCGTTCAGCCCTCCGGCAGAAGTGCCCACAACAACAATTTTCCCTGTTTTATACTTGAAATTATTTGAAATGGTCGTTTTCATGGTATTAGCTTAACATGAAATAGTTAAGAGAGTTTTTAATATTTGGTTGATACCAATATTAATCATCGGGGGAAAACAAAACCCTACAATTTATGTTACCTTTATATCTTTAAATCCGCGGCGCTCCTATCAACCACATTGCCTTCAAAGTTTAGAAACAAAGTATGGGTAAAAAAAGCAACGACGACATTTCTAATGTGCAATTTCCTGTTGTTGGTATCGGCGCATCAGCAGGGGGGCTGGATGCTGTACGGGCGTTTTTAAAGGCATTGCCGGCAAAATCGGGCATGGCGTATGTTTTTATCCAGCACTTAAGCCCGCAGCATGAAAGCAATTTGCCCGAGATATTGCAAAAGGTAGCCCCTTTCCCCGTACACGAAATTACCGATAACATACACCTGGAACCCGATAATTTATACATCATCCCCGAAAACAAAGCGGTAACCGCCACCGATGGCGTACTTAAACTGGCGCCTTTAGAGAAGAATAAAAAAAAAGGCAACACGATAGATCTTTTCTTTTCCTCATTGGGCGTGGTGCATCAAAGTTATGCGGTGGGCGTGGTGTTATCAGGTGCGCTGACTGATGGAACACTTGGATTGCAGGTTATTAAATCGTACGGCGGCCTTACCTTTGCACAGGATCAAAGTTCGGCCGCGTTTGACAGCATGCCTAACAGCGCTATCAGGGCCGGGGTGGTTGATTTTGTACTGCCTCCCGAAAAGATTGCTGAACGGCTAATAGCCATTAATTACCCTTTTCATTCCGACTATTTAAAAGATGGAAAATCAGGTTCCCTGCCGCAGCAGGATGAAGAGGTGTTTAAACAAATACTTACGGTATTGCGTGTAAGGCGGGGCGTTGATTTTACCTACTATAAACAAAGTACCCTAAAGCGCCGCATTATCCGCCGCATGGCTTTAAGCAAAATTGAAAAGCCTGTTGATTACCTGGTTTTTTTGCGTGAAAACAAGAGCGAGCAGGATGCCTTGTATAATGATATGCTGATATCGGTAACTAATTTCTTCCGCGATACGCAAAGCTTTGAGTTTTTATGTAATACAATTTTCCCAAAGCTGATCGATACAAAGTCAATTAGCGAGCCGTTTAGAATATGGATAGCCGGTTGTGCTACAGGCGAGGAAGCTTACTCAATGGCGATATGCCTGCAGGAGCAATTAGGCGATAAAGCGGCAGCCATGAAGATACAGATATTCGCTACCGATATTTCTGAAACTGCTATAACCAAGGCCCGTACCGGTATTTACCGCCCAACCGAGCTTACAGGTATATCATCGTCAAGGCTGGAGCAATTCTTTTCAAAGATTGACGGCAGTTACCAGGTAAGCAAAATAATTCGTGATATGTGCGTTTTCGCGCATCATAATTTGCTTAAAGACCCTCCGTTCTCTAAAATTGACCTGGTGAGTTGTCGTAATGTATTGATTTACCTGGAACCTGTTTTACAAAAAAGGGCCTTAACTACCTTTAATTATTCGTTAAATGATGATGGTTACCTGATGCTGGGTAAATCAGAAACCATTGGAAGCAATACCGATATTTTTAAAGCTTTTAACAGCGCCGAAAAAATCTACCAGCGTAAAGGGCCCCTTGGACGGTTTATGATGGTGAATTCGCCGGGCAGGGAAAAAACATTCCGCGAGATAGATAAAAACACGCAAAAGGATGGCGAAAGCAAGGATGTTTTTAAAATAGCCGATGAGGTTATGCTAACAAATTTTATGCCCGCGTCTGTGCTGGTTAATGAAAAGTTTGATATTGTTCAATTCAGGAGCATAACCGAAATGTGGCTTGTGCCGCCAACAGGCAAACCAAGCTATAATATATTAAAAATGGCCCGCGAGGGTTTAGTGTTCGAGTTGCGTAATTTATTGCACCTTGCAGCAAAAAGCCCGGTGCCGGTGCGTAAGTTTGGCATTTTTTTTAAGGTTAATGATCTGCAGCATTTTGTTAATATACAGGCGCTGCGGTTAACAGATACGCCCGAGCAACATTACCTGGTAGTTTTTCAGCCGGCATCTTCAACCGGCATTCAACCCGGAATGTTTGAAACAGGGAATGCGCCTGAAGATATGAATTATAATGCGGCTGAATTGCGTATTGAACACCTGGAAAGGGAGCTTATTCAAACCAGGGCTGATATGCGCATTATATCTGAAGAGCAGGAAACTGCCAACGAAGAGCTGCAAAGCGCCAATGAAGAACTGCTTTCGGGTGGTGAGGAATTGCAAAGTTTGAATGAAGAACTGGAAACCTCGAAAGAAGAACTGCAAAGCACTAATGAAGAGATATTGATTGTCAATAAGGAATTAATTGACAGGAATGAACAATTGAATTATGCACGGCAATATACAGACGGTATTGTTAATACTATTCGCGATCCCTTAATTATTCTTGATAAAAATTTCCGGATAAAAAGGGCTACGGATGGTTTTTATAAAAAATTCAATACTACCGAAAAAGAAACCGAGGGGCAGTATTTATACGAACTCGGTAACCATCAATGGGATATTCCAAAATTCCGGGAATTGATGGAAAATGTGTTGCCGGCAAAAAAAGAAATAACAGATTTTGAGGTTACGCATCTATTTCCGGCTATAGGTAAACGGACAATGTACCTTAATGCCCGCCAGATCGATAATATTAATGGCGAGCAATTGATATTGCTGGCGCTGGAAGATATTACCGATAAACGAAAAGTAGAAGCTGGGTTGGCCGAAGCGGAGCGCTTGTTAATTGAAAGCAAGGAACGGTTAAAATTCGCTATCGACTCGGCAGGTTTAGGTACCTGGGATTATGACCCGCAGGCAAGAGGGTTAATATGGGATAAACGCTGTAAGGAAATATTTGACCTTTCGCCAACCAGCACCATTGATGCGCGCGCATTGTTAGCTATGATACACCCTGATGATCGCAAACGGGTTGAAAACCACGTCAAACAAACATTGATCGCAGGAGGGTTCGGAGAATTTGATATTGAATTCCGCACAACGGCTATACATGAAAAGACCAAATGGCTTAAAGCTAAAGGCAGGGCTTATTTTAATGATAAAGGAATTGCCATCCGCTTTATAGGTACTTTATTGGATATTACCGTCCAAAAATTAATAGATGAAGCTACCCGCGAGTTATTAAAGAACAAGGACGAATTTATCAGCATAGCCAGTCACGAATTAAAGACACCTATTACCAGCCTGAAAGCCGCGCTGCAAATGATAGAGCGCATGACCTCTAAAAGTGAAGAAATGAAGCCAGCCCTTGGTTTTGTGCAAAAGGGCATTAAACAGGTAGATAAGCTGATAGAATTGATCAAGGACCTGTTAGACGTTACCAAAATACAGGCCGGTAAATTAGAGCTAAAGAAAACCAATTTTATAATAAACGACTTAATTGCCGAATGTGGTGAAGAATTGCAGGCCCATTCACAAAAGCACCAGCTTTTGATAGAAGGCGATACCAACATTGAAGTCCATGCAGACAGAAACCGTATGGAACAAGTGCTGATCAACCTGCTTTCGAACGCTATTAAGTATGCGCCGGGTACAGATAAGGTTATAATTAAGGTAACCAAAGTAGATGAGGGGACTAAAATAGCCATTACTGATTTTGGTATAGGCATACCAAAAGCCAAGCAACAATACCTGTTTGACCGTTTTTACCGTGTTGATGATACCTCTCAAAAATATGCCGGCTTAGGCCTGGGACTGTACATTTCGTCCGAAATTGTAAGACAGCATAAAGGCCATATCAATATTGAAAGTGAAGAGGGCAAAGGATCGACCTTTTGGTTTGTGATACCGGGATAGGGCGGTAAGTGGTTGATTAAGTAAATAAATCAAGGTCTTTTATTAATTGCGACTATGTCCGGCTTCATGCTCAAAACCAAAGATGATAAAACCATCCGCTTCAACTATTACCTGGAAGCTGCACCGGTAACTGCCAAAGCATTTGCGGGATTGCTTCCATTTACATGCACGTTTATTCATGCAAGAGTATCTGGCCAGGAGATATGGACAGATAATGTACCGCCATTAGATATTATCCAGGAAAATGCTTCTGTTTTTATCGAACCCGGCGAAGTTGTCTTTGGGCCTTTGAAACCATTACGTGCAAAAACATCCAACTGTATGGGCATATATTACAGCGAGGGCCGTGGGTTGGATAGCTGCAATATATTTGCCAAAGTTATTGATGAAGACATGCCCCCGCTTAAAGCCTTAGGCGATGCGATATGGAAACATGGGGAGCAGGAGGTGGTTTTTGAGTAGATAGTGATTAGTTGATTGTGTTGATTAAGTGAGCCGTTGTTTTTAACTACTCACCTAATCAACTTAGTCAACCGCTTAACCAAAAATTAATTAAGCTTAATACCAATACCTACCTGCCATACCTGGTTACGGTAATCGGGTATAACGGTGCTGTTACTGTTAGTTTGATTCAAATCAATAGCATACCTGGTGTGGATATCAACATATGGACTAAAATCAAAGCTTAATCCAATAACACCGTCAACAAAAACATTGCTGCCGCTATAATTATAGTTGTTTTGATTAGTAACCGTAAAGCCATTGTCAAATGTAGTATTTGACGATACTAAGAATGCTAATTGCGGCCCTATCAGGAAGTTAAATCCGGGGCCTATCCTAAACTTGGCCAATAAAGGCACATCAATAAAATTGTACCGCTGGGTAAGGTTACCGTCTACAGTTTCGGCAAAGTATCCTTTTTGTGAATACAATACTTCAGGCGCGAACGAAAAATTATAGGCAACCGGCGCTTCAAAAGTAACGCCCGCATTAAACCCGCTTACAACACCGGTTTCGCGATAAGAATTATTAGCATCTACAATATTTGAATTATTCAAGCCCACTGTTAAACCTACTTGAACTGGATTTTGAACTTGCTGGCGTTGCGGGCGCTGCCTGCGTGGCCTGCGCGGTGCGTTCGGGTCATAATATTGGGCGCTAACTGTACCTGCAAGCAGCAGGAAAAGGACTAATAGATGGATTTTTTTCATGAGTTGTAGTTTTTATATAATATACATAGAACGAAATTGAAGGCAAAGGTTTATTTGAGCCTGTCATTTTTTTATATAATGACATAAAAATTATGCCATAAAGTTGCCTGGCGCGTCAGACTTTGAAGTTTTTTAAACTTCGTAAGTCTTTTTTAGTATTATTGTTAAAATGAAACGCTTACTTACCAACCTAAACTTCCAGGTGCTTATTGCCATTGTGCTGGGCATTATTGTGGGCCTGTATTTTAAATCGTTTGCGCCCACAGCGCATATAATCAGCCAAAAATTTATCGATTTAATAACCCTGCTTATAGGTCCAATAATATTTTTCACCATTGTGCTGGGCATTGCCGGTATGCGCGATGTGAAAAAGGTAGGCAGGGTAGGGGGCAAGGCGCTTTTGTATTTTGAAATAGTCACCACATTTGCCCTTATAATTGGCGTAACCGTAGCCAATATAATTAAACCGGGCGCTGATTTTGTAAGTAAAGTTACTGTTGATACGACCAAACTTGCCGTTTATCAAAAAGCCGCTGCCGAAATGCATTGGGGCGATTTTATAGCGCATATTATACCTGCTAACGCTTTCGATGCCTTCGCTAAAGGAGATATTTTACAAATACTGTTTTTCGCTATTCTCTTTGGTTTTGCGTTAAGCCACATGGGCGATACCGGGCAAGTGGTGACAGAACTGTTTGAAAAACTAACCAAAGTGTTTTTTAATATTATGCACATGGTAATGCGGTTGGCACCCATTGGCGCTTTCGGCGGGATGGCTTATACCATAAGCACGTATGGCATTAAAACCCTGCAGCCGCTGGCGTTGCTTATGGCATCGGTTTATATAACCATGTTGCTGTTTATATTTGTAGTGCTCAACATCATTTGCCGCCTGTATAAATTCAGTCTTTGGGGATATTTAAAGTATATTAAAGAAGAAATATTAATTGTATTCGGTACCTCATCATCAGAACCGGCTTTACCCGCAATGATGGAAAAACTGGAGAAGATGGGCTGCTCCAAATCGGTTGTGGGTTTGGTTATCCCGGCAGGTTATTCTTTTAATTTGGATGGCACTACTATTTACCTGTCCATGTCGGTTGTGTTTTTGGCGCAGGTATTTCATATACCGCTAACCTGGCAGCAGCAATTGGTTATTATCGGTATATTAATGATCACCTCAAAAGGCGCGGCAGGTGTTACCGGTAGCGGCTTTATTGTTTTAACGTCAACATTGGCCGCTATAAAGGTTATCCCGGTTGAGGGTGTGGCGATACTGCTGGGTGTCGACCGGTTTATGTCCGAAGCGCGGGCTATCACCAATGTAATTGGCAATGGGGTTGCTACTATTGTAATTGCCAAAAGCGAGAAGGAATTTCATCCGGTGCTTGGCACACCGGGTGAAATATAAAAAATCAAGAAAATTAAATCTAAAAAAACGAATATCCCAAAGAAACCTTCATTACATTATTAGTGGTTTTGACACCGCTGGTTGCAATATTGGCTAACCCAAAACCATAGCCAAGGCTAAAAAGAAGGCGATTTTTATAACTAAAGCCGGCAATTGCGTTTATACCATAATCTGTAGTTTGCACATCACCCGAACTGCCAAAAGCTATAGCCTGGCTCTCAGAAAGTGGGGTAACAGTATTTATACCGGTTTCCGGATCAGGAGATATACTTGTGCCCGAATTGCTGTATTTGCCCGAAGAGCCAAAAGCTATATATGGGCCGCCACCCACAAAAACCTTTTCTGTTTTATTTATGGGGATATTGTACAGGATATTTAACGGTATTTCATAATAATTAAGCTTTTCTGTTGAAGTGAGCGAACTTGAAGTGGTATAAGCGGTTGCCCCCGAGCCGAAAGTTTGTGAGTTATATTCTGTGCCGTTACTTCCTTTAACAGTATATTCTAAACCCGTCTGTATAGATACCGGATATATATTAAATTCAGCCAAAGCCCCGACATGAAAACCGGTAAGATTTGAATAAGAATTTTGCTGGACGCTTGAAGCCGTAGTTGTATTGGTATTAGGCTGATGAAAAGTTGATTCATTTAAACCCGCGTCAATTATTAATTGGAATGTTGACTGGGCTATTGAGAGGCTGATAGTGCCCGATAAAAAAATGGTGAGTAAGATTTTTTTCATTTAGCAAAGTTAGTGTTACAAGTATAATAAAATAATTAAAAGTGGTGCATAGTTAATAGCGTTATTACAATTGTAAAACAAATTTACCGGGTAAATATTGTTATAACCGAAATATAAAAACAAAACAGCCTGAAATCTATTTACCTATAATGAACGCTAAATTCTTTTATCTCTTTATCATAGTTGGTATATTGTTTATAGCTGTTGCCATTTATAATTTTTTGCAGGGGCACGTCAGCGGCTATACCTCAATTATAATTGACCTCATTATCGCACTCCTCCTTTTTTACAGGGGTTACAAAGTGTATATGAGTAAAAAAGATCAGGAATTAATGTAATTTATAATCGCCTTTAAATTAAATCTTTATGTTAAATTAAATACATTTGTTAACATAAAGATAATATTGAATTGATGTATTGATAATATATCTTTGACACAATAACCAGAACCATGAAAAAAGATAATATAAAATCCAAAGTAAAATTAGCCCAGAAGGAAATTGAAACCAGTTTAGTTGCTGAATTAAAAACAGTTACCGACAAACTTGGTAAGGGATCAAAAAAGCTGATCAAAAAGATCGAAAAAGGATCTAAAAAGTTAGCCAAACAAGTATCAAAACAACTGGAGTTTGCCGAAGCCGCTGTAGCAAAAAAAACTAAGCCTGTTGTTAAATCAGTAATGGATGTGCCTGTTAAAAAAGTTGAAGTAAAAGTTACCAAACCGGCAGAAACTAAAACTGTTGCAAAAACTACAGTTCCGGTTGCACCAAAAGCAGCAGTTAAACCGCCTGTAAAAGCAGCGGCTAAGCCAACTGCGCCAAAAATAGCAGCTAAGGCATCTGCCAAAAAATGATGTTACCGGTCAACTTCACCCAATACAAAATCAATGGAGCCTACAATGGCTACAAGGTCGGCAATCATAACGCCTTTTGAAATTTCTGGCAGTACGGATAAATTATTAAAACTTGGCCCACGCGCTTTTACCCTGAACGGTATCTCGGATTTACCGTCGGCTATAAAATAGAAGCCCAATTCGCCTTTGGCACCCTCGGCGCGCATATAATAATCTTGCGCTTTAGGTATCGTTTTGCGGGGAAGTTTGGCGCGGGGGTCAAAATCAGGGGTGCGCTTTAACTCGTTTTGCAGGCGGTCAAGGCATTGTTCAATTATTCTTAATGATTGCTCAATTTCATCAACGCGTACTTTGTAGCGGTCCCAGCAATCGCCAACCCTGCCCATTGCCCCGGTTCCTATTGGTATTTCAAAGTCAAGTTCGGGATAGGCGGAATAATTATCTATGCGGCGCAGGTCCCATTTCAGCCCTGAGCCACGCAGCACCGGGCCCGAACAGCCGTAATTAATGGCTACATCCATTGGCAGCACACCCACATTTGCTGTACGACTAATAAATATTTGATTATCCGTCAACAAGCGGTTCAACTCCACCATTTTCGGCCTGAAATAGTTTACAAACTCCCGGCAGCGTTCTTCAAAGCCAACCGGCAGATCATAAAATAAACCGCCAACCCATATATAGTTATACAATAACCGCGAGCCGGATGCCCATTCCAGCATCCCCATAATATGCTCCCTGTCTTTAAAGCACCATAAAAAAGGGGTAAACGCGCCAATATCAATGCCATAAGTGCCAATGGCTATCAAATGTGAGCCGATACGGTTCAACTCGCAAACCAGCACGCGGATATATTCAACACGTTGCGGAATATCTTTATCAATACCCATCATCCGCTCAACACCCATCACAAAGGCATGACTGTTGTTCATGGATGCCAGGTAATCCATGCGGTCGGTAAACGGTATGGTTTGCTGGTAAGTCAAGTTTTCGGCATGTTTTTCAAAACAGCGGTGCAAGTACCCTGCATGCGGGATAACTTCTTTAACGATCTCGCCATCCGTGATCAGTTCCAGCCGCAAAACCCCATGCGTCGACGGATGTTGCGGCCCCATGTTGAGCACCATATCCTCAACACTGGCAGCGGCGATTTTATCGTTGTATCGTTTTAATGCGTCGGTCACCTGTTTCCTATATAACAAACAGAGGGTGTCATGCTGAGGCTCTCGAAGCATGTGCGTAAAGGCCTTTGCCCGCATTGTCTTCGAGAGCCTCAGACTGACAGTGCTCTTTTTTAGTATTTATTTAATCTATCTTAATTCCTTTATAAAATTCTGCATTCTTATAATCTTTCCTCAACGGATATCCTTCCCAGTCATCCGGCAATAATATTCGCCTCAGATCAGGATGCCCCTCAAAAAATATCCCGACTAAATCATACGCTTCGCGCTCATGCCAGTCAGCTGTGCGGTAAACTGAAGATACGCTTGGGAATGATGGCAGATTATCTTCGCTCCGGTCATTCTCTTTGCTGATTTTTAACACCAATTGCAATTGGTAAGGCATTGACGTTAGATGATAAACCACGCCAAACCGGCCGTCTTCAACACTATAGTCAACCCCAGTTAAACACGACAGAAAATCAAAATAAGTTGCGGGGTTATTTCGCAATTCCAAACAAACTTTTGCAATTGCACCAGGTGCGATAAGCAGTGCGGGTTGTATTCCGCTGGTTTCTTCGCCAATAATTACATCAGCGCCAAATTTATCAAGCAGTAATAATTTAATATCGGCAAAACTCATGGGGCAAGGCGTACTTTTTTCCAGTTTTTGTTATCTATCTTTTTGTACAATATACGATCGTGCAGGCGGCTGTTGCGGCCCTGCCAAAATTCTATCATGCGCGGTTTTAAAACATAACCGCCCCAAAAAGACGGTTTGGGGATATCCTTATCTGCATATTCAGTTTCCAGCCGGCTCATTTTGTCTTCCAGTATTTCGCGGTTGGGTATTTCCTGGCTTTGCGGACTTACCACAGCCCCAAACTGGCTCAGTTTAGGTCGCGAATGAAAATATTTTTCTGAATCTTCCTTGCTTAATTTTTCAATAGTGCCTTCTATGCGTACCTGGCGTTCCAGTTCGCCCCAAAAAAAGGTGATGGCACCCAACGGGTTCTTAGTTATCTCTTTACCCTTGCGGCTCAAATAGTTGGTGTAAAACACAAACCCTGTCGCATCAAACCCCTTTAATAAAACTATCCGGGCAGACGGGCGGCCATCATGCGTAGCAGTAGCCAATGTCATGGCATTGGGCTCGGGCAATTTTGCTTCAATTGCTTCGTTAAACCAAATATCAAACTGTTTTATAGGGTTAATATTAATGGTGGTTTCAGATAACGACGCTGCGCTGTAATCCTGCCTTAAATTTTGTAATTCTTCCTGGTTCATGATACTGCAAACTTACAAATTAATTAAACCGTATGTATTATTATAATGAGAACCAAGATACAAGAATCAAGGGCCAGGAAAATAAACTACAAGGTTGTTGACTTTTTGCAAATTTATCTTGATTCTTGTATCTTGACCCTTGGTTCTAATTAAACGAACATATTTTAGTCAGGCTTGTTGCTTTATTGAATTTATATTAAACCCATATGCTAAGTACTATCCCGGTCGCCGCAGGGCGTTTATTAATTTCAGAGCCATTTATGATGGACCCTACGTTTAAGCGGTCGGTTATTTTACTGACCGAATATGCCGATAGTGGTGCCGTAGGCTTTGTGCTGAACCATAAAAGCGAATACCTGCTGGGCGATATTTTACCGGATACATCCTACTCAGAAATGCCGGTTTACATCGGTGGCCCTGTTGGCGAAAATACGCTGCATTTTATTCATCGTGCGCCCGAAAAAATTGACGGCGGCATTGAAATTTGCGATGGTATTTATTGGGGCGGCGATTTTGAACAGATAAAGCAATTGGTTTCCAGTTACCAATTAGATGTAGAGGAAATTAAATTTTTCGTAGGTTATTCCGGCTGGACACCAAGCCAGTTAGATGATGAGTTGAAAGAAAATTCATGGATAGTAACCGATAAATTTAAATCCGAAAGCCTGTTTACCAACAGCGAACAAAATTTATGGAAACAAACGGTGATCAGCCTCGGCCAGCGCTATGCGCATATTGCTAATTTCCCGGAAAACCCGGAGCTGAATTGAACTCCGAAAGATTTGACAACTTTTTAAAAGTTGTCAAATCTAATGCTCTTATAACGTAAATCTTTTAGTTTCCTGTTCCGATTTCATTTCCTCAACCGATTCTTCCACTTTTTTCTTTAATGCTTCTTTGTATTTGATGAGGTTTTGAACAATGGTTTCATCCGCAGTAGATACAATTTGCGCGGCCAATATGCCTGCGTTTTTAGCAGCGTTTAAAGCTACCGTTGCAACGGGGATGCCATTTGGCATTTGCAGGATAGACAGGATAGAATCCCATCCATCAATTGAATTGCTTGATTTTACAGGCACACCAATAACCGGCAAGTGGGTTAATGAGGCTACCATGCCCGGCAAATGCGCCGCGCCGCCCGCGCCGGCAATAATAACCTTTAAACCCCTGTCGGCGGCGGATTTAGCATAACTAAACATACGGTCGGGTGTGCGATGGGCGGATACGACGGTAATTTCGTATTCAACGCCGAGTTCTTTTAAAACATCAGCGGCATCCTGCATTACAGGCAAGTCTGACTTGCTACCCATTATTATTCCGATTTTTGGTTGGCTCATTTTATGTTTATTAAACCGTCATTGCGAGCGATAGCGAAGCAATCTCTACATAAGCAAATCGGCCATGCAAATTCGCCGCCTATCTCATTAGAGATTGCTTCGTGCCTCGCAATGACGGCGTGGGTGTTTTATTTAATACTAACTACCTTCAAAATCTCCTGTACAAACCTCGCTTTTTCAATGGCCCTTTCCCTGTTCGCATCCACAATGGTAATATGCCCCATTTTGCGGAACGGTTTGGTTAAGGCTTTGCCATATAAATGTACGTATACGCCGGGGCATTTTAATATTTTTTCAATTCCCCGGTAAACGGCAGGGCCCTCGTAACCAGCTTCGCCTAAAACGTTTACCATGATGGCGTTGTTCAGGCAGGCCGTATCGCCTAATGGCTGGTTAAATATAGCCCTTAAATGTTGTTCAAACTGCGAAACTACATTCCCCTCAATGGTTTGATGGCCGCTGTTATGCGGGCGCGGTGCAAGTTCATTTACCAGTATTTGTCCGCCCTTAGTTAAAAACATTTCAACAGCCAGCAGGCCGACTATTTTCAGATCTTCGGCTATTTTTTTGGCTATACGTTGCGCTTCATCCTGTACTTCAAACGGCAGGGTAGAGGGCTGGATTAAAAACTCTACCAGGTTAACGTGCGGGTTAAACTCCATTTCAACCAACGGGAAAGTGCTTACCTCGCCGTTTGCATTGCGGGCTACAATTACACCTATTTCCTTTTCAAAATCAATCAACTCTTCTACCAGGCTTGGCGCGGTAAATGCGTTGGGCAAATAGCTTTCATCCACTACTTTGTAAACCCCACGGCCATCGTAGCCATCGCGCCTTAGTTTTTGGATATAAGGGAACGGGATGTGGCTTTGTTTTAATTCCTCAGGCGATAAGATCAATTGAAAATCGGCAGTAGGAATATTATTTTCTTTAAAAAACTGCTTTTGCAGGCCTTTATCCTGTATCAGGCGGATAACGCGGGGCTGCGGGTAAACCAACACACCTTCCTTTTCCAACTGCTCCAGCGCGTCCACATTTACCTTTTCAATTTCGATGGTCAGCATGTCCACCTTTTTACCGAAATTATAGACGGTTTTATAGTCCCCTAAGGAGCCAACTACAAATTCGTCGCACAATTTGCGGCAGGGCGCTTCGCGGTCGGGGTCGAGCACTTTAACCAGTACATTATAGTTAATAGCCTGTTGAATCAACATGCGGCCAAGCTGGCCGCCGCCTAAAATGCCGAGTTTAAGGTCTCCGTAAAATGCTTTCATTTATGGATGTGCAGATTTTTGATGTGCAAATGTGCAAATTATATCTGCATTTTTTACGCCCATATCACACATAGGCAAAGGTATCTCTTTTAAGGTTAAAAATACTTTACTGATGGCCTTACCGTCAATAATGATAAAAGGGGCTTTGCGGGTACTGTGCGATGCCTTTCCCTGGTTTTTAGGGAAAGGAGGAGGATGGGGTAAAACCGTTGGCACGTTTAAAAGCATCAATCTCAACCATAGTCAGGCTTACCGGTAATATATTCAAAAAGGCTACTTGCGTTTATAAAAATAATACCCCGTCGCGATAAATGATACAGGTACGCCTATGCAAACGATTAAAATGCCGCAGGCTGTTAAACCCGGTATTAACTGGAAATGTTGCGGAGGGATATTTGTTAATGGCAGTACAATTACGTTCATAACGACCCACGTAATCAGCCCGTAAAAAATGGCAGTAACCAACTTATTGCGGAACCAGGAATAAAACATAGGATGCAGCAGGAAGAAAGCCGTTGTAAATAAAAAAGAGATGAGGTAATGAAACAGCACACCCCATAACACCATATTAGGGCCACCGGCAAAAGCGGCTTTTCCAAAAACACCACTGGCAATGTATTTAAATATAAACGCAGCAGGTATTTTCCAATTGTCAATTATTGCCGCAATAGCATCTAAGGTGCCGGTAAGCAAACCGATGCCAATAATATAAATTAACATACTATTCTTTTTGGTGCTGATTGCTAAGGACATGGGCGTTTATTTGGTTTATCTAAAGTAGATATAATAGCGTACAATCGCAATAGTTGATGTTACCAATTATTTGATAATGAGTAAACATCCAAATCTTCTAATTCGCCTTTATTTTCCGGTTCCTTATTTCTTTTAAAATTGTTTCTGTCTAAAAGCAGAATAGATTTTATATTGTCAGCGTGAACATAGGCGATCACGGTTTTAAAATTTAAAGTTTGGAAAGTATATTTAATAACAGCGCCTAATGCTTCTTGCATTAATCCTTTGCCATGAAAATCAGGGAGCAATTCAAAACCTATCTCTATATTTAACCCGTCTCTGCTAATATTCCACAAACATATAGTCCCGATCAGTTTATTCTTAAATGTAATGGCCCAATAAAACGAGTCGTTTTTGCTAATACTTAGGTTTATCTTATTGATAAATTCAACGGCCTGCGCGGTATTAGTAGTTTTAGGGCGTTTAAGGTATTTATTGACTGTGTCGTTAGATCGAAGCGTGGCAATAGCTTTATCGTCCCCAATAGTTAATTGCCTTAAAAAAAGCCGTTCTGTTTTTAATATTGGGAATGAAACTGAATAGTTCATAGTAATTACCTGTTTACCAAACTCTCCCCCTCGATCTTCTTCTGCAATTCCAATATAGCGCCAATCAACGCTTCGGGGCGGGGCGGGCAGCCTTGTACGTATACATCAACGGGTATTACCCGGTCTACTCCTTTTACTACATGATAGCCATGCTGCCAGTAAGGGCCGCCGCAATCAGAACATGATCCCATTGAAATTACATATTTAGGCTCGGGCATTTGCTCATACAGGCGTTTAATGCGTTCGGCCATTTTAAAAGTAACGGTACCTGCAATAATGATGACATCCGCCTGGCGGGCGGATGGACGCGGAAAAACGCCAAATCTGTCCATATCATAGGTGGACGCGTACGAACCCATCATTTCAATAGCACAGCAGGCAATGCCAAACCCCAAAGGCCATAATGATGACATCCGCGACCAGTTAAGCAGATCGTTCAGCTTGGTGACCATTACGCCGCCGCTTTCGTGGGTAAGGTCAGGAGTCATTGGATGGTTTTTTGAATGTTGGTTTAAACATGGGTTTCCGTATAGGGGCAACTTCTGTCGGGGTAGCAGTTGCAGCGGCAGTAGCAGTTACTGGTTGTTCATCTGTTTTAAATTTTCTTAGGATATGGGCACTTTGCTGCTGATTTAGCTTGTCGTACAAATTTAGCGGGATATTAGTATCAACAGTTGGTACGGTTGGGTTTGGTTTTATCCAATCGAGGTCGCCTTTTACCCAAACGTAAATCAGGCCTAATATCAGTATACCTAAAAAGATAAACATTTCTATTAATGAGAATATTCCCCAGCGATGATCGATTGCTTGTATTTCATGGCTGCCAAAAACAGTAGCCCAGGGGAAGATAAACACCATTTCGACATCAAACAGCAGGAAAACAAGGGCTATTACATAAAAGCGCGAGTTGAACGGCATCCAGGCGTTGCCGGTTGTTTCTTCGCCGCACTCGTAGCTGGTTAGTTTTTCGGGAGTAGGGTTATTGGGGGCGATAAGCCTGTTTGCAAAAAACATGAGGCATACCAGGATAATTCCTGTTATTAAAAAGATCAGTATCTTTCCAAATTCCGATATTTGCGAAACCTCCATGCCGACAAATTTAATAAAACAATCAGAGTTTGATGCTATAATTATTGGCGGCGGTGCCTGCGGATTAATGTGCGCAGTACAAGCCGGGTTTTTAGGTAAGCGCACACTGGTGCTTGAAAAGAACGACCAGGTGGGTGCCAAAATATTGATAAGCGGCGGCGGCAGGTGTAATTATACCAACCTGTATGCTACGAACCAGCAGTTTATCTCAGAAAATGAACATTTTGTTAAATCGGCCTTTGCGCAATGGACGGTGGACGATACCATCAGCTTTTTTGCGGCCTACGGAATAACCGGTAAGGAAAAAACGCTGGGTCAACTTTTCCCGACAACAAACAAGGCAAAGGATGTAGTGAAAGTTTTTACTGATCTATGTGCCGACCTGGGCCAGGAAACCAGGTGCAACGCAGATGTGAAAAGTATTGAGCAAATGGATGGTGGCTTTGTAGTGGTTTATGAAACAAATGGGCGGGAAGTTAGTGTTCACGCTCCCAAAGTGGTCATCGCCGCAGGCGGATTACCTATACAAAAAATGGGCGCTACTGATTTTGGGCTGCGGATTGCCCGCAAATTTGGCTTGAAAATTATTGATACAGCACCAGCGCTGGTACCGTTAACCATCACAGGGAAAGACCAGCAATGGTATGAGCAACTCTCCGGCAATAGTATTTTTTGCCGGGTATGGAACGACAAGATAAGTTTTGAAGAAAATATACTATTTACCCATTGGGGATTGAGTGGTCCGGCGATATTGCAAATATCATCCTACTGGAAACCGGGCGAATTTATATTTATCGACCTGCTGCCTAACGAAAACATAGCAGAATTGATAATGGAGGAAAGAGAAACGAATGGTAAAAGGACGCTGCTTAACTTCTTAGCCACACTATACACCCGAAAATTTGCCGAAGCTTTAAGCGGCTACCTGCCAATAGAAAAAAACCTGGCCTCGTTAACCAAAGCCGATATAGAAAACATCAGCAACCGCATCCATGAATTTAAAGTTAAACCGGCAGGCGACAAAGGCTATGACAAAGCCGAAGTAATGCGCGGCGGTGTATCAACAGATGAATTATCCTCTAAATCGCTGGAAAGCAAAAAAGTGCCCGGCCTGTTTTTCGGCGGCGAATGTGTGGACGTTACCGGCTGGCTGGGCGGATATAATTTCCAATGGGCCTGGGCAAGTGGGTTTGTTATTGCGCAGGGGATTTAATGAGGGAATAAGCGAGTGAGTGAATTAGTGAATGATTTGGTCATAACCACCATTTACGATTTTCCTCTTTGACTGCTTCTTTGTTTCCGGGTTCGTTTGTATGTAATGACTTCATATAATTTTCCCATCCATTTTTTATATATTTTGGGTTTACAGAAACCTCTCCTGCGCCCTTGTCTAAGTCTTTACTTTTAGGTATACGGAAATCACCCCAATTACATATTTTGCTTTTATGCGTTTTATAACTTGTCCAAGTCGCCTCGCATTGATTATTATCAAAACCGTCTGCCTCTGAGTTGATACTGTCATAAATTATATTGCGTTGCTTATCCGAACACCAATTGGTAATTAAAGTGCCTTTTATAAATCCGGCATCCACTTGAGAACTATCCTCTTTGAAATCTACCGAACAGATAACTCGACCTTCTTTATATTTGGGGTTGTCGGATTCTTTATACAGCTCAGCTTTCAATATTGTTATCGTGCCCGCAAAAGAGCATATGTTATCCTTAACCCTTGTTTTACCTTTTATTAAATACTTATACGGATTTGAAGCGTCTTTGATTACAGATGTATAATGAATATAAAATCTTTGGTAGTTATCTCCTATGAAGCCCAATGGCTCTGTGTCTATCAGGCCCTCACTTATTGAATTAATCTTTCCAGACAACCATAATTTTGAGAGGTCGAAAGATTTAATAGAAGAATAATAATTATTAGTTGAGATTTGGGCAATTAGTGTTGTGTTAATTACACAAAGACAAACAAGCAATAGGGACTTGTAAATCGATTTCATTAGGTTTCTATCTAATATTTTTCTTTAATATCTTGAAGCGTATACAAATCTTCTTCATCGTGCAAAAATTGAAATACAACTGATTGTTCAGCCATTTTTTCAATTCCATTATTTAAAATTTGATTGTTATGTTTTTTCAAAACATAGCCGACAAAATTCGCTACCTCTTCAACTCTATTAGGAGGAAGTTGTTGAAGTGTTTTTATGATTTGCTTAATCTTAGTTTCGGGCTTCATTATTTAAAATTACCAAAAATCATCCAAATCCCATAAATCAAAAGCGGTTAGCTGGGTACGGAAACTTACTGGCTTCCGGACTTCGTTTCCAATTTCTTAAAATAAGCAACCAATCTTTCTATACTGCCCAGGTTATATTTATTGTTTCTTATTTGCTCAACCGCATCGGGTTCATCGCCCATAACTTCGCTCATTATATCAACAAAGGCTTGGTTGCTGATGGGTTTCATGTCGGCGGTATTATTGCCGTAAAAGTAAATGCTGCCCATCGGGCCGCCACCACCTCCACCGCCGGTAATGGGAATATCTACACCACCGCCAACACCTGCACCGAAATGACCTGTACCGGCACCAACACCCCCTCCAACACCAACACTAAGTCCGGATCCGCTGCCTCCGCCACCACCGCTGCTCATGGCCTGGTAAATCCTTAGCGGCGTATTTAATGCCACCCTTACAAAATCCAATTCGTACATTGACCATCCTCCGTTGGCAGCTACCACAAAGCTATCCTGCGCTACGGTGAAGGAGCGTATTTCGCTGGCGCTTATTTTTATGGCCGGTGATTTTGGATCTTCACGAAATTCAATAAAGGCCTCATCTTTTATCGGGTTCCGGCCCGACGGATAAAGCCTGATCTGTCCGGGTACCCTGCTGCCTTTTACATCGTAAAACACGCCGGACTCCCATTTTTGAGATTTTGCTGTTACAGTAGCCAGCAAGAAAAATAAAATGATTAAAATTGAACGCATAAATTAAATTTACACAAATAACGCATTTTTTAATATAATAATATGATGACTATTGATTTACGCAGCGATACCGTAACCAAACCAACACCGGGGATGCTGGAAGCCATGTTTAACGCCAAAGTTGGCGATGATGTTTTTGGCGAGGACGAATCTATTAACGAGCTGGAGGCGAAAACCGCCGCCATATTTGGCAAGGAAGCAGGCATATTTTGCCCGTCAGGCACCATGACCAACCAAATTGCCATTAAATGCTTCACCAACCCGTTAGATGAACTGATTGCCGACCAAACTGCGCATGTTTACCGCTATGAGGGCGGGGGCATTGCATTTAACTCGGCCGTATCAGCCCGTTTACTGAACGGCCCACGGGGGCTGATCACTGCCGAAATGATAGCCCCGGAAATAAATGCCGAGAATATTCATTTTCCGCATACCAGCCTGGTGGTTTTAGAAAATACAAGCAACCGTGGTGGTGGCAGCTGTTATACATTGGAAGATATTAAACCCATTGCCAAACTTTGTAAGGATAAAGGCTTAAAGCTGCACTTAGACGGCGCAAGGATATTTAACGCACTTGCTTATACAGGCGATAGCGCCATAGAATACGGCAAATACTTTGACGGTATTTCGGTTTGTCTTTCAAAGGGTTTAGGCGCGCCGGTGGGTTCGGTATTTTTGGCGGATAAGGAAACCATTAAATATGCCCGCCGGATACGTAAGGTTTTAGGGGGTGGCATTCGCCAGGGCGGCTTTTTGGCAGCGGCAGGTATTTATGCGTTAGATCACCATGTAGGGCGGTTAAAAATTGACCACTCCCATGCCCAAATATTGGCCAATCAATTGGCAAAATGCAGTTGGGTAACCAATGTATTGCCGGTTGAAACCAACCTGGTATTATTTGATACAGTTGAACCAGCCGCAGTTGTAGCAGAAAAACTCGGTCAGCATGGCATTAAGGCACTTACAACCGCCGCTAACCGCATCCGCTTTGTATTGCATTTAGATGTACACCCGGAGCAGGTGGAGTATGCGGTGAAGGTGTTGGGGGAAATGTGATCGTCTCCGAAAAGATTTGTCAACTTTTTAAAAGTTGACAAATCTAATGTTCCGCCTATTTTATTTCCCTATCTGCCGATTGCCTTTCAACCATCCAGCCGGGGTATTCTTTTGGCAGGGTGCTTACTTCGTTGATCTTTTGCAATTCATCTGCGGATATTTGGATGTCTACCGATTTGATATTATCCTGTAATTGCTCCACAGTTTTTGCGCCGATAATGGTGCTGGTAATCCCCTTTTGCAGGCGCACCCATGCCAGGGCTATCTGCGCGGCAGATACATCATGCTGCTTGCCAATTTCGCTGATGACATCGATAATGTCGTAGCTTTTTTCTTTATTTATGGGCGGGAAGTCAAACGTGTCTCGCCTTGAATCACCTGCTTTTTCGTTGTTGCGGGTATATTTTCCCGACAGGAAACCGCCAGCCAGCGGGCTCCACGGCATTACGGCCAGGTTTTGGTCGGCAGCCAGTGGCAACACTTCGCGCTCAATATCGCGGCCGGCTAACGAGAAATAATATTGCAGACCTACAAACTTATGCCATCCATGCTTTTCGCTTATGCCAATAGCTTTCATTACCATCCACGCGGGCCAGTTACATAGGGCGATATAGCGTACCTTGCCAGTATTTACAATATCGTTTAAAGTGCGCATAATTTCTTCAACAGGCGTTTTTGGGTCGACGCCATGCACGTATAGAACATCGATATGGTCTAACTGCAAACGCTGTAAGCTGGCATCGACAGATTGAAAGATATGGTAACGCGAAAGACCCACGTTATTAATGCCCGCACTCATGCGCCCGCGTACTTTAGTGGCTATTACCAAATCGTTGCGGTCGAGGCCTAAAGTTTTGATGGAATTACCCAATAAAGTTTCCGACTGGCCGTAAGAATAGACATTGGCTGTATCGAAAAAGTTAATACCCGAATCAAAGGCTGCTTTGATCAGATCATTTACGCCTTGCTGCGGCACTTTGCCAATGGCTTCCCACATGCCGCCGCTGCCGCCGCCAAATGTCATAGCGCCAAAGCATAGTTCGGATACGTATAATCCGGTGTTTCCTAATAGATTGTATTTCATGGTATGATTAGTTTATAGTTCATGGTTCATTGATCATAGTAAAAGATGTCATGATCAATGAACTATTAACCATGAGCTATCTCCAACACCCAATATTGCGTATTTGTTCAGATAAAATCGTCAGCCGTTGGTCAAACTTAAAATTGCCCGCGATGTTAAGAGATACATGAACAGGCTATTGATGAAACTCGAAAAGATCGGGCGCGATCCAAAAATTACCGCAAAATCTGTTGGGCTTCGGTATGTGGCCGATTCATCGCCGGGATATATCCGCAAAAAAGCCGGCGATGGGTGGAATTTCTATGATGCCGACGGGCATTTAGTTAAGGATGAGGGGTTGTTAACCCGTTTTAACAAACTGGTTATACCACCGGCTTATACCAATGTCTGGATATCACCCTACGAAAACGGGCACCTGCAATTTACCGGTACGGATGCCGCAGGCAGGAAGCAATATCGCTATCACGCTGGCTGGAACAAAATTCGTAACCAATCCAAATATCACCGTATGCAAACATTCGCTTCTTATTTACCCGTCATACGCAGGCAGGTGGATAAAGATTTGGCAAGGCCCAACCTCGATCATGACAAGGTTGTAGCCTTAGTGGTGCGGCTGATGGAGTTAACCAGTATAAGGGTAGGTAATGAGTCATATAAAAAACTGTATGGGTCGTTCGGGTTAACCACGTTGCAGGACAGGCATGTTCAAATAAGTGGCACCAGCCTTAAATTTGAGTTTAAAGGCAAAAAAGGTGTTTTTCATAAAATATCCCTGCAAAGCAAAAAATTGGCCCGGCTGGTTAAACAATGCCGTGATATTCCGGGTAAGGACCTTTTTCAATATTATAACGCCGATGGTGAACATTGCGCTATTGGGTCGGGCGATGTAAACCATTACCTTCATCAAATTACGGGCGAAGACTTTACCGCCAAAGATTTCAGAACGTGGAGTGGAAGTGTGAGCGCGTTATATGCCTTTAAAGATGCCGGTGAATTTACTACGGTAACAGAATGCAAAAAGAAGATAGTAAGTGTACTGGATGAAGTAGCCTTAAACTTAGGCAATACCCGCACGGTTTGTAAAAAATACTATGTACACCCAACAGTTATTAAAAGTTATGAGGAGGGCACCATCTTCCATTATATTAAGCAACTGGATGATGATAAAGATGTTAAAACTGCTGAACTAAACAAAGCTGAAAAGGCATTGCTGGAGATATTGGAACACGAGAAACTGGCGGAAGCGAGTTAGACATCAGTTTGCAGTTTTTAGTGGGCAGTTTTCAGGAAATTTATTGATTCACGACGTGCTTTTTTGCCAACGTATATTCTCCCGAAAAATCTATTGGGTCATCTGAAGTTATTGGAACTACACGCGCATTGTTGCTTGCTATTTGTTGTTGAAGCGCAGGCACATCTTCGGCCCTTACGGCCACAATAGCGGTTTTTATGACTGAATAATGTTCGGTATTTTTGTTTTTATCAGCCGCTGCCCCATTTATTTTGATGTTATAGCTTAATTTATCGGCATTGCCTCCCAGGTATTTAACGGGGATAGCAACCTCAAAAGTGTAGGTGTTTTTATTCTCAAAAAGGCCAATTGCTTTTATCCCGGTTTCATTATTTAACTGTATCAAGGTATCAGCAGCCATAGTTAGGCCTGCAACGCTAAATTCGTTTGCTTTAGTTATTATCTGGTTATTCATTGCATAAACTAAAGAATCGGTAACTTTTTTAATAACAGCCTCGCCGGTTAAAAAAGTGGCCGGGTTATAAGCTAAGTTCCGGTTTATACTTTGATAGTCATCAAATTTTTTAAATAGCGGAAAGGTAATGGCAACATGTTGTTTACTATCCTTATTTGTTGAACCATTTAAAGTAAACGTAAGCCCGTGTGCGATTATTTTCTGAATAGTCGCCTCATCTGTAGCCTGAACGGTTAAATAAATATTATTGTCATCGTTTGAAACGGTATAAAAAATTTGTGCGCTTTTATTAAACGCTGCAAACTGGCCGCCCCATTCAGCAGCCCTGCCGTCAATTTTAATATTACCGGGTGCGCGCAGGCTTATTTCCTGTTTGTTAGGAAGTTTTTGGCCATGGGCGCTAAGGGCGCAAAATATAAAGAGAGGTAAAAGCAGTTTAAAATTTGCAATAGCTGATCTTTTCATGACAAGAAAGGGTTTATAATGACAATAAAGGTAAACATTCACCAATTCAGTCAATCATTAATCCCTCATTATTTCTTCGCCAATGCATATTCGCCCCAAAAATCGGTGGGGGCATATCTTTTTCCCATTTCAGCCATTTCTGCATTTATTTTTGCATTCACTATCTCATTATCGGATGAAGCAGATACTATGGTACCTTTTGACGTTAGCTTACTTTCGCCGTTTAATATGATATGATAAGCAAATTTTGCCTGCGAGTTTGCCTCAAGGCCAAGGTATTTTAACGGAACGGAAAATTGGCAGGTGAAATCCATCTTATTATCAAACTTTGCATCGGCTTTTATATTATTCTCATTATACACCGAGATCAGCGTGTCTGTTCCCTTTACGCCAATAACCATGATATATTTTGATTTGTTAGTAAGCTGGGTATTATTAAACTTCACAATTGAATCTGGTTGTATTACTGAAGATACCAATCCCTGTTCAATTTCGGTTTTATTAAGGTCTAACCCCGGTTTGTTGTTCTTTTCAAATACCGGGTAGGTAATGCTTATTTCCCCTTTGTCCTTCTTTCCCGAACTGTTTATAGCGAATGTTATGCCGCCGTTTATAATTTTGTCGATTACGGTGTGGTTAGCTGCTTTAACAGTTAAGTAAAGATTTTCATTATCATTTGACAGGGTATAAAAAATATCCGTAGCATGATTGTAGGCCTGGAAATTAATATTATTTGAACCATAAACACTTGTTTCTTGTTTATTAGGGAGTTTTTGGGCCGTTGCGTTAGCTAAAAACCCGCTAACCAACAATAAGTTAAGTAAAATTTTATAAGCGGCCCGCATTTGTACGAATATTTTCGTACAAATAAATGGGATAAACTTCATATTTCCAAATAGAACAACAGTTTCTTTCTAAAAAGATAACAATTCACTAATTTAATCAATCACTCCCCGATAGTTATCGGGATCACTCATTATTTTGCCGCCGGCATATAATCAAACGGCAAGAGGGTTATCATCCGGTTGTTCCATGCGCCTTCATAATTCAGGCTTTCGCTGGTCAGCAATAAGCCTTTGCTGTTAAACAGCGTAGGCTGGTTTGGGTCTTTTAAGCTGAGGGCAGCTATCTGGTAATCCCATGCGGCATCATTAAAGCGGTGCAGGTCCTCAAAGTCCAAATCGATGTGTTTGTTTTTATAGATCACATAGATATACCCCGGAAATTGCAGCGGGTAACTTTCAGGTACTGTTATATTCTTAACCAGGTCGGGTTCGCGTAAACGTTTATCGCCCAACGTCTCATTTAATCGGGGCAAACGCGATAATTTAGACCATTTTGAAAGCGAATCGCCTATTCCGTTGCCGCCATGTTCCTGCCGCATCCTGTTCGAAAAGTATTTTATTTTTTGCCTGATCAAACTATCCGGCGGCCTGCTGGTATTTGGGGTACGGAGAAGCGGTATTACTAAAAATTTTTCGTCATCCAATTTGCCCATGTATAAGGCTGCCAGGAAATGCCTGAACGAACCATTGTAAGCTGCCTGCCGGTTTTTAGCCCATTTTTTCTGATCGCTTTGTTTACCGGTCATTTCTTCAAATATTACCGAGCCCGAATAATGGCATTTGCGGGTATCGTAATCGGCCCAAAAATCTTTAACCAAAAACCGCAATTTGTAACCCAGGCTGGTGTTTTCAATATCCAGGAAGTCATCGGTGCTGGCTGTTAAACGATTGGTTTTATAGTCAAAGTCAATATTTAAAATCTCCGGGTTCAGTATTTTACATTCCTGAGCATTGGTAGTGCCAATAAAATCTTTTTTAAATAAGGTTAGGTTGCGCTGCCAATCGCCCCTTGCTGTAATGTTTACTTCATTTAATTCAATTGTTTTGGCATTGAGCGAAATATTCACCACGTTGTCACCCCGCCCTACAGTAAACGATGCCTGCCTGGTTTGATAGCCTACACTGGAGGCCAGCAACTGGTAGTCGCCGGGTGTAAGTTTATAAAATGAAAAATCGCCGTTTTTATCGGTTTTTGTACCGATAGTTGAATTAACAATGTAAACACTGGCATCGGTGAGCGGTTTAGATGTTGCAGAATCGATAATTTTACCTGATATGCGGATTTGAGCAACGGTCAAATCCATAGCCAATACGAAAAACAGTATTGAGGTCAAACACTTCAACCACCTGTTACTAATTAAAGCCCGGCGTGTGCTCATTTTGCTGTAATTTTCTTAACAGGGGTAATATATAAGACACTTTTATCGCTTTCGCGGATTTTGCGGTACGATAAGGTTCGCGAATAATATCAGCGTTGGTTAACACACCTTCCTGGTTGGTTAACATGCCGATCATCTTGTCATTGATGTATACGGGTGCCCCGTTATGTCCCTGGTTAACAAATCCCTCTATGGTAAATAATGGCGATGCCTGGCCGAACGTTTTTATTTTATCGCGGCCAATGCCTTCCGTCCGGCCTCTTACGCCTTTTTTGTTTTTATAGGTGAAATAGGTCGGCACGAACAATGCATCCCCCGGATGATGATCATTAGACACATCAATTGAATCAACCATAACCGGTTTGCGGTTGTTTTTTAAAATAGCGGCCAGTACATTCTTGTATTTATTTTTTTGAAATGAAATTATAGCTATATCCAGCTTATCCGGTGAAAACACGAACGGGCGTTTATGTACATCCCAGCCGGATAACCCCTCCAGCTTTATGGGCTTATCAGCAGCTTGCCCATTATTTGCCCAGTTGGCGCTGATAAACAGGGAATTATTTGCTGATTGCTGGTCTTTACCATTTATGGCGGCCACGATAAGGTGCTTTGCGGTTACCAGGTAAACTTTATCGCCATCGGCTATTAAAAACGCGGTACCAGCTAACGTATCCTTAACTTTCGGCGAAGCCGCCGGCCTTTGGTATACGCTTTCGATATAAACAGTGGTTGACCACAATTTATTAGATAACGGCAGGCTTTGAGCGCCGGCAAGGCCTGTAAACACGGCGAAAAACAAGGTTAAAACCCATAGTCTTAACCTTGTTTTGCAGCTCACTGAGATAAGGTACTTTTTCATGATATGAAAAATGATAAGGTTTAGGAATTGATCATTTCTTTGCCAAAGTATAAGTTCCCGAAAAATCGGTAGGCGATGTCATGCTTTGAAAAGATGCCGGCATTCCTCCGCCGCCACCACCGCCTGCTACCGCAACATCCATCACCCTTACCGGATCGCCACCTCCGCCCCCGATGGGGCCGCCTGCAAACTGCACAACGTTTACTACGAGCCCATTTACCTGCACATTATAATTAAATGTGCCGGCGCTATTAATTAACGGCTGCAGATATTTAAGTGCGATAGAATACTCAATAGTATAAGCTTTTTTAAGGCTGATCAAACCGGCAGCATGAATGCCATCTTCATTATAAAGCGATACAGTGGAATCAGGGAACTCCTTAAGGCCTGTTACCCTTATTTCTTTAACATTAGTATTTATCTGCTTATTTAGAGCAATTAAATCACTATCCGTTAAGGGCTCGTTGCTTCGTAACTTTGCCATTGGGCTGGCAACGCGGGTACCACCCCCGCCGCCACCACCGTTTATTCCCACACGCATTACCCGTGATGCCACCGGGAGGCCACCGGGAGGCAATGGCCCGCCCGCCGGGCGTGCAACCCTGGTTTTAATTGGATAGCTAATAGTTATTGGCGCAGCTGAGCTTTTTTTATCAGCACTCTTTATAGTAAAAGTTATACCACCGGCTGTTATTTTATTAATATCGTTAGGGTCTGATGCCTGTATAACCAAATACAAATTATCAGCATCATTGGCTATGGTATAATAAGTATTTGTGTTTTTATTATATGCCTGGAAAGTATCATCCCATTCGTTTGCCTTGCCGTCAATTTTTATATTAAGGGGGGCAAGCACGCCGTCTTTTTGAATGTTAGGCAATTTTTGCGCGTTTGCTACAATTGCAATGTCGCTTAATAATATGGCCGTTAAGGTCGTTTTTAACAATGTAAGGTTTGTCTTTTTCATGATAACAGGGTTTAATTTTAGTGTAAGTTAAACAGAAGCTTTTATTATAAAAAGCATTGTAGCGTTATTATTACGAAAATGTCGTATAATAGTTTATTGTATCCATTTTATTACGAAAATATCATATATTAAATTTTCGTAATTGTAACTTTGCAATATAATGGTAAATGTAACTAACTCATTAACTCAATAAATGAAAAACCTATTTAAATTTATCGCAGCAACCGGTATACTATCTTTTTGCCATTCGCACCTATATGCCCAACAAAATAGTGCCCCAGGAAAAATAGATTCCAAAAAACCTATAATTATTCATGGCGTGGCGACATTTGACCCCATTCGTAACAAATGGTACTCTTCATTGGTACTGTTGAGAAGCATTTATGATAAAAGCAATGGAAGGGTTGGTAAGGATACATCTGCAGGTACAGGGTTTGTACTATCTGATAACGGTAAACTTTACATAGTAACCGCTAAAAATATTATAACAGCAACTCAATATAAAAATAGCCGTTTACCAAATGATAGTATTTCTGTAAGCTACTTGCCTTATTTCCACATGAGTTTAAAATTAGATTTTAAACTCAGCGGCTTATCAGGCAACGGTGCCAAAAATCCTGCCGTGGCTTTCACCAATAATGAAGAGAATATCGCCATTATCTCCCTGCAAAAAAAGGAATATAAAACAGAGGTAGCCGATCTATTAGCCCATGGATGTATGCCGGTAGCTATTAGTGAGCTTGATACCAGCGATAATCATCGCGCAGGGGAGCGATTGGGCAGATACGGCCGCGATATAATGAGAAATAATGAATCGATGAATTGGGGTATTTGTTACATACAGGATAATGACCAGGCGTTGGCATTTTTTACAATAAAAAAGGTTTTGCTTACACAGGGTATCAGTGGGTCGATTGCGATAGCTAATGAGAAATTGATAGGCCTTATGGCCGACGGCACAGAAATTTCGTACACTGATTATAAGGACCTTAAAACAATTCCGGCAAAATTTACAAAAGCCGCCTATATCATATCCTGTTTACGAAGATTACAACAAATGGAAAATGATCCTGCTTTTAATAAATGATATTATTGTTTTATCTTTTGCATTCATTGTTTCACCCGATCAATTTAAAGTTTGCTACGGACATGCATCTGCACATCTTCATATTTGCACATCCGCACATTATTTCCCCGCCAGTGTATATTCTCCCCAAAAATCAGTATAAGCTGCCGCAGGGTGAGAAGTTTCACCGTCTGCGCCCACTGTAAAGTTCCTCATACGCGATAAATTGTCGGCTATACTTGCACCCAGGTTAATATGATAGGCAAATTTTGCCGGGTTCCCGGTTGAAAGCCCCAATTGCTTTAGATCAACAGCCAACTCGTAAGTATAAGCCGGTTTATTATCAAACAATTGGGCTGTTTTTATTCCGTCCTGGTTATAAACCGAAATAAGTTCGTCTAAACCCGCTATGCCGGTAACCTTTATTTGTTGCGATTTGCTCTCGAGTGTTTTATTATAAACAGCTATTATAGAGTCTTTATTAATAGTAGCCGCGTTATCATACAGGTAAGCCAAATTAAAAGCAGGCTTGCTTTTTTTATCAAAATAGGGGTAGGTGATACTTATTCCACCTTTATCGTCCTTTTTACCTGTTTTTTGTATGGTAAAAGTAATACCGCCGCCAATAATTTTATTGATAATAGACGGGTCGGTAGCTTGTATAATTAAATACAGGCGGTCGTCGTCATTTGCAATGGTGTAAAAAATGTCGGTGGATTTATTATATGCCCGGAACTGATTATTCCATTCAACCGCCTTGCCGTCTATTTTAATATTAGCCGGCAGGCGCAGACTTTCTTGTTGTGTGTTTGGTAATTTTTGGGCACCGGCTGTAAAACCGGCACCCAATAAAACACTAAGTAAAACTGATTTGATAAAGGTGGTTGATTTTTTCATGATAGGGTTATGGTTTAATAGACGCAAAATATTGCGTCTCTCGATAAATAATTACTTTTTGGCTAATGTATATTCACCTTTGCAAAAGGTTGGCGAGGTTATGAAGGATGCGTTATGAACTACAGGAGCATCCTGCGGTTCAGTAGTAGAACTACCGCCAACAACTATCCTTTCTTTGGTGTCCAAACCGTTTACCTGGATGATATAGTCGAACGTGCCTGCACTGTCAATTACCTGCTGTAAGTGTTTAAGCGGCACGGCCAACTCATAAGTGTAGACTTTTTTATTGTCGACCAGTT
>Ga0302309_10000817_pt1 | contig 32430 bp, 28 predicted proteins | sample III_Palsa_N1_1_FD_200453 | JGI IMG/M metagenome (GOLD analysis project Ga0302309, IMG submission 200453) | Peat permafrost microbial communities from Stordalen Mire near Abisko, Sweden - III_Palsa_N1_1 | ecosystem: Environmental > Terrestrial > Soil > Palsa > Peat permafrost | place: Sweden... | reverse complement strand
GGCTTACCAGCGCTGTTTTCGGCCCAGCTAAAGGTAATATTGGTTTGCAGCGGATCATCACCGGTTATATAAGCTACGGTATTGTGTACCATGGTATAGCCGGGCTTAAGTTTGCCGCTGTCTATCTCGCCGATCATGCTATCGCTAAAAATGAACATGTTTTTGGATGATTTCCTGCCGCCTTTACTCCTTGCGCCATCCATCGGGATAGCGTAGATACCATCAGCGCCAAACCAGCCTGATTGGCGGATAAAAAGGTTTGTCCAATCGGTGTCTTCTTCAACCGTATAGTTCAGGTGTTCCAGATCGACTGTTTTTTGCTGCGCGATGGACGCTGTGCAAACGAAAGTAAGCAGTACGGGTACTGTCAATATTTTTAATATATAGCGCATTTGGTTTATAATTGCTTTATTGAACACTCCTCAACCCCATGTCCTTAAGTTAAAAGCTCCGGCTGATAATCTTTTCGGCGCTTTATCGCTTTATTACCTGGCACGCTCCGTTGACTCACCCGGTCTTTGCTTCGCTCGACCACCCTCTCTTTCGCTGCGCGAGATAGAGGGTAGCTGCATTTAATTTAGCTTCAGTCCTCGTTTTCTTTACCATTCATCCGTGCGAAACGGCACAGCGGGCAGGCCTTCTTTATTTTCAAAATTGGTTACGGCGCCGTTAGTAAAAGCATAACGTACGGCAATTGGTTTTGATACTTTATCAGAGGTTAAAATTACATTATCTCCCATTATTTTCGCATCCGCCCAATAAAATTTATGATCATCACCGGCAACAAAAAAATGCTGCGGAGCTTTGCCATCATTTGTCGTTAATCCCGAGCCTATAGTTTCTTTTTTGAAGTAGAGCGTAACTGCATTTCCATCTACCACTAACTTTGAAATGTGCGGGCCGAGATAAGGAACATGCTGATGATAAGTTTTATTTAATGCGATAGCTGCCAGGCGTTCGCCGACCGGCTTTTTATTTCGCGGGTGTACGTTGTGTTGTTCACCAACATCCATGGTAACGGCCATGCCGGTATTTTTTATGGCGAGAAACTTTTCCTGCGTTTCCTTAAAAATGGCTGCCTTAAAAGCCGTGGTATCGTCATGCCCTTCTATGTTAGGGGCTATCTGGGTATAATAGAAAGGGAAATCGCCCTGCTTAAATTCACTGCGGAAGTTAGTGAGCATAGCAGTGAAAAGCGGGATATAATTTTCGCGTTTGTCGGTAATGTTTGATTCGCCCTGGTAATAAATCATGCCTTTTATGGAAAGGTTGAGCATGGGGCGGATCATCGCATTGTAGATTAAGGTCGGTTTGGTTACAGCAGGGAAAAGCCCGATGGAATCGACGGACTTCTGCGAGCCGATTATTTTAAGGTAGGGGTCAAGGTAAACGCGTTTCAGCATGGTGTCCTGTTCCAATACTTCGCGGCTTATAAATGCCTGCGTTCCTGCGCCGGGTACGGCGGATACCACTAAACCGATAGGTATATTCAAATGCTGATACAGTTCGCGACCAAAAAAATAAGCCACAGCGCTAAAATACTTTACAGATTCGGGAGCGCACACGCGCCAGTTGCCTTTGGTGTCGCTGGCAGGATTTATCCTGAACTGCCAGTCAGCCCGGTACAGCCTGATATTAGGAAAATTTGCTGCGGCAACTTCCTTTTCAAAATCGATTACGCCGCGATAAGTCCAATTCCGTTCCTCGTTCACGGGCATATCCATATTCGACTGGCCTACGCAGAACCACAGGTCGCCGATGAGCAGGTTGTCAAGTTTGATGTTATCGTTACCATCGATAATCACAATAGTATGCGGCTTAAAGTCACCGGGAATGGCTTTGGGCACTTTTATATGGCCAAGCCAGTTGCCGTTTTCATCAGCCACGGCGGTTACTACCCTATCGGCCCAATCGGTGTTTATTTTTATACGGTCACCGGGTTTGGCAGTACCCCATAAACGCAGGGGCTTATTTTGCTGGATGACCATATTGCTTTGTAATACAGCGGCCACTTTAAAACTTTGCGCGACAGTGGTTGCAGCAAAAGTGGTAACAGATAGTAAGACTAAAAAGAACGTTCGGAAGAATTTTAACATGGTGTAATCGGATGCGTTAAATATAGTTTTTTATTTGTTTGGGAGTGGTTTGTAACATAATTGTTTTTGTTTGGCTGCGACCCTAGACTCACCTCCATGGGAGTCCTTCGGACCCGACGACTCCGCCTATTGGCGGATTGTCGGCCCTCTCTTCGCTGTACGGAAAGAGGGCAAAGCCATCAAGCTTCCACAAAATATTTCCGGTTAACCTGTAGTTACCCTCTTTGCGCAGCAGAGAGGGTGGTCGAGCGCAGCAAAGACCGGTCCGAAGGACTCCTTATGGAGGTGAGTCTACTCGCGAACTTTGCTTGCTGCGTACCTATTTAAGTCGTTCGTTCTTTTTTTAACCGAACACTTTGCGAACGGTTTCGGAACAAAAGCTGGTGACGCTCATTTGTCTGAATCAGAATTCACAGAATTTTTCGCGAGTTGTTTACTTTTCAAGGTGTTCAAGAGAGCTTCGCCGTTTAAGGATGAGCAGAATTTTGGCAGTTATTCTGTTAATTCTCTAATTCAGTGAATTCTGATTCAGACAAATGCGTTAGGGGGTGAAGCGTATACCAGCCCGTGCTTAATGCCTGTGCAGTATGAGCGGAACACCCGGCCGCAGGCAACGCCCAAATCTTTCCCGTTTGCATATCCGATAAACCCCTCCCTACCCTCCCCAGGGAGGGAATCGCACAATTCCATCGCTCTTTATACCCTCTCCTTCACCACGTATCCGTCCTGAATGGCTCGGCAGGCAACCCTTCGGCATTCTCCAGGTTGGTTACCGGGTAGTTGGTAAATGCATAGCGTACCGCTACGGGATGATGCACTCTGGCTGCATAAAGCAATACCTTGTTGCGTACAATGTGCGCAGTGGCCCTGTAAAATTGATGATCTGCCCCGGCTAAATAGAAATACTTTGGTGCGCTGCCGTCGTTAGTGGTAAGCCCGGCACCTACGCTTGACCACTTAAACGACACGAGAACCGTATCGCCTTTAACCCTAAATTTTTCAAACTGTGGGCCCTGGTAGGCTATGCCGGTAATATGGTAGGTTTTAGTTAGCGCTATTTTTGCCAGCCTGATGCCTACCGGCTTTTTGTTGAAGGGATGGATGTTACTGGGTTCGCCTACATCCATTGTGATGGCCATTCCCGTGTTGCGTATTTTCAATATGCGGCTTTGTTGTTCGCGGAATTTGGCATAATCGTACGCTGTGGAATCGGTTTTGTTCCAGCCATAGGGCGCTACCTGCACATAGTAAAATGGCAGCGGTCCCTGGGCAAAATCATGCCGCCAGCCGGTAAGCATGGCAGTGCACAAGTGCGCATAAAGCAATGTATCGTCTTTATTCGATTCGCCCTGGTACCAGGCGAACCCGGCTATGGAAAGGTTTTTGAGCGGATAAATCATCTTGTTATAAACCAATCCCGGGTATAGCAGCGTAGTTAGCGTGGTGCTTTTATCGTTTTTGGCTTCCATGTCGGCAATACCTTTGGTATATGAGTCTACAAAGTGTTTGCGAAGCGTGGTATCGGCATCCAAAATATTCCTGTTGGTAAAAGCCTGGCAGGCTGTGGCCGGGATAGCGGCATCAACCAAACCTATGGGCACATTGAGCCTGTAAAACAATTCGCGACCAAAGAAATACGCCACGGCGCTAAAGTCGCCTGCCGATTGGGGCTTGCAAACCTGCCATGTGGCATAGCAATCAGCCATAGGCGACAATTCCAATCCCATATCCACCTTACACAGCCGGATATACGGGAAATTGGCTACAGCAGCTTCTTGTTCACCATTCAATATGCCCTTGCTCCAACCGGGAATAGGCTTTATGCGCAGTTCCATATTCGATTGCCCGGTACATATCCATACCTCACCTATCAGCAGGTTATTGAGTTTGATGGTATCGCTATTATGGATGATATAAATTTGGTGCGCCCTGAAATCGCCCGGCACAGCCGATGGCACCTTAATTTTCGCCAGCCAGTTGCCCTGCGCGTCTATTTTTGTGATGATGGGTTTATACTGCCAGTCGGCGTTGATGGTTACTTTATCCCCGGCCGGGCCAAAACCCCATAATTTAAAAGGCTTGCTTTGCTGGATGACCATATTGCTTTGCAATATACCGGCCGCTTTAAATTGCCTGAGCGTATCGGTACTTTTTGCAAGCACGGTATGGCATAATGCAAGGGATAAAATAATAACTGCTAATAAGCGCCTGATCATTTACTCGTAAAAGTCGGGTTAAAAATGGTGTGGGGCAAATATAAGGTATGTATGTACAAATAAAAATTAAGACGGAGCTAATTTTGGAGGTAGTGTCAGATTAGTCCTTGCTCTTTTAAACTTTCGAGCAGGACGTTAACATCGATGGTATCGTATTCACTTTTTAAATAGATATCGGCGAGAAGGACTTTTTCATTCATTGAAATTACATAGGTAATCACTCTTGCACCTCCGGATTTACCTTTATTTGTACCCGAAACCGCCAGGCGAATCTTATAAATATTTTGGCCCAACGGCGTTCCCATAACAGGGTTTTCCGCCAATTGATCGATTAAGCTATCGACGTCCTTTAAAACCGGACGGTGTTTTTTGGCAATTTGTTTTAGGCTTTTTTTAAAGTCCTGTGTTAAAACAACATCAAACGCCATTATTCTCCAAGTTCAGCGGTTAGTTCAGCCAGCGCTTCTTTAGCATTCTGTAATTCGATCTTTCCTTCCTTGTATAGTTTGATCTCTTCAAAAGACCTTTTTAACCGCTTGTACATCGCTTGTTCTGCTTTTGTGAATGGACGTTTTTCAGTTTTGGTGTTTTGATCCACATTATAATCTAAACCAAAGGCATCCAAAACAGCTTTAATGGCTTTTTCAGTTTTCTTGTCGTTGATATTTACTGTGAGCGTTGTCATCTCAACAAAAATACAATAATCTTAAGATAAGAAAAATATAAATGATAAATCACCCAACGCACACTCCTGACAGTCTTTGGATCATTGATCGCTTTATTACCTGTCGCGCTCCGTTTACTCACCCGGTCTTTTCCACTGATTGGCGGATCGACTACCCTCTCTCATCGCCCTGCTGATAGAGGGTAGCTGAGGTTAGGCTTAACTTAATAACATCGCATGCTGAGGCATCGCTTTTTATTCTTTCTTAAACTACCCATGTTTCGGATGATAAGCCACTGTATTAATCAGCGTACCAATCCCTTCAATACTCATCTCCACCACATCGCCGGGTTGCAGGGTAAAGTCGTTTGATGGTACCAGGCAGGTGCCGGTCATCAGGAAACAACCGCTGGGGAAATCACATTCGCGAAAAAGAAAGCCTGCCAGTTCGGTGAACGAGCGCTTTATTCGTGCTATCTGCACCGAATCGTTATATAACACTTCGCCGGCCCGTTTTATATTCATGCTGATGGTGGTTTCTGCACTTAGCGGTGTTGATGTTACGTACAGGCATGGCCCCAAGCCTGCACATCGTTCATAAATTTTAGCCTGCGGCAGGTAAAGCGCATTCTCGCCCTCAATACTGCGCGAGCTCATGTCGTTACCAATAGTATAGCCCTGTATATTGCCTGCCGAACTGATAAAAAGCGTCAGTTCAGGTTCGGGCACATCCCAGGTGGAGTCTTTGCGGATATACACTTCCTGCAAATGTGCGGCTACACGCTGCTTTGTCGCTTTAAAAAAAAGCTCGGGGCGCTCGGCGTTATATACCAGGTCGTACAGGCTGGCAGCTGTTTCCGATTCCTCCATGCGCGCATCCCGGCTGCGCAGCCATGTAACGCCCGCCGCCCAAATTTCCTGGCTGTTTATAGGGGCCAGTATCTGCGCCTTTTGCAGAACTTCAGCACTAACTTTTACAAAATTATTAAGCGAAGCCTTTAAGTGTTCTTCCAACCCATCGCGGTTGATTAGGCTGTCCCAGTCGGTATTTACTAACCAGGTTTGCTCGTTATCAACCAGGAAAATACCTCCGGTAGTGTTATATAATTTCATTGTGCTGTTTAATTGGTTTTGACCTGGGTAAAATAAGCACTTTCGACAACTTTAAAACTCTCAATTTTTGGCTACAATTGATATGATATTGTCAAAAGCCTCACCCTGCCCTCTCCGGAGGAGAGGGTTCAAAAAACAATGAGCTTAAAGTCCTCTACTTGCGCCACCGCTAAAGCTAAGGCGGCACGCGGTTGGAGAGGATTATTCACAGTTGTTTATTCCAGGTGTTCATGAATGCTTCGCAGTTTAGGTGAGGCTAAAATTTATCATTTTTTAACATTTGCATTAAGGCTATATTTGTCAAAACATCGTTATAGCACATTAAGAATGCCCCGATTAATGAAAACTTACCCGCTTATTATTGCCATTGTGCTGCTATCGGCCTGCAGCACCGTAAAACCATCGCGCCACAACAATGTCGACCCGCACGTTAACAATATCGTATGGTCGGTTATATCGTTTAAGGGCGTTGCGCTTAATGAGAGCGATTTCGGCAGCGGCCTGCCGCGCATCAGCTTTAATATGCAGGATGGCAAAATAAGCGGCACCGATGGCTGCAACAGCTTTGTAGGCGTTGCCAGTTATAAAGATAACAACATAAAAACCGGCGCTATAGCCAGCACCAAAATGGCCTGCACCGGCAAAAACATCCAAACGGACTTTTACGAAATACTGGCATCGCCCAACCTCAGCTGGCAGTTTGATGATCACAATAACCTGAAGTTAATGGCTGACGGATTGGAAATGATGGTACTGAAGGAAAGGGAATAGTTAGTTTGTCGTTCGTTCTTTTTTTAAGTAGAACGGATGGTGGAACAAGTGGAACAGATAACCATAAAAAACTATGTCATGCTGAACGAAGTGAAGCACCTTTGCTTATGCCATTGTAAACACGCATGGCGGTTAAGCATAGTTTAAAGGTTCTTCACTTCGTTCAGAATGACAAGATAATTGATAGCGTTCCTGAATACAACTTACGCCAACCCAATCTCTTTCTCCAAATAAACATCCTGCACCAGGTTCATCAGTTTAATGCCTTCGTCCATTGGGCGCTCGAATGATTTGCGGCCCATGATGAGGCCTGAACCGCCTGCGCGTTTGTTGATTACGGCTTGTTTTACGGCTGCTGCAAAATCGTCTGCGCCTGATTCGCCGCCGGAGTTAATGAACGGTATACGGCCCATGTAGCAGTTGGCTACCTGGTAGCGGCACATATCAATCGGGTTGTCGCTGGTGAGCTTGCTGTACATCAGCGGGTCGGTTTTGCCGAAGCCGATAGCCGTGAAGCCGCCGTTAACATCGGGCAGTTTTTGTTTGATGATGTCGGCCTGTATGGTTACGCCCAGGTGATTGGCCTGGCCGGTTAGGTCGGTGGCGGTTTCGTAGTTTACGCCGTCTTTTTTAAAGGCGTTGTTGCGGGTATAGCACCACAGCACGGTTGCCATGCCCAGCTCATGTGCGCGTTCAAAGGCTTTGGCAACTTCCACTATCTGCCTGTCCGAATTTTCGGAACCAAAATAAATAGTGGCGCCAACGGCGGCAGCGCCCAAATTCCAGGCGCTTTCAACGGTGCCGAACATTATCTGGTCGTACTTGGTGGGGTAAGTAAGCAGTTCGTTATGGTTCATTTTTACAAGGAACGGTATTTTGTGCGCGTATTTGCGGGCAACAATGGCCAGGGTGCCAAAGGTAGTCGCTACAGCGTTACAGCCGCCTTCTATGGCCAGTTTAAGGATATTCTCCGGGTCGAAATACAGGGGATTTTTGGAAAACGATGCACCGGCGGTATGCTCAATGCCCTGGTCCACCGGTAGGATGGACATATAACCCGTACCGGCTAAACGACCGTGGTTATGTATCGCCGCCAGGTTGCGTATTACCTGAGGGTTGCGGTTGCTTTCTATAAAAATCTTATCGATAAAATCAGGCGACGGCGCATGAAGGCTTTCTTTAGGGAATGTTTCGCATTTGTGGTTCAGCAGGCTGTAGGCATCCTTGCCCAGCAGCTCCAGTATTTGTTTAGAGGCCATAATATTTTACCAGGTTAGTTTATAATTCAATAATAAGCGTTTGTATGTTAAATTGTGTTTAAAAAGTGTAACGTTTGTATTTCTTTTTTTTGGCGTGACAAATGAATACGTATGGTTTCTATTTGCAGAATGTTTTCTATAAATTCGTATAATTAAAACAAAGTTATGGAACTGGTAATCGATTTTGATAAAATTAAAGATCCTTCAAAGCGGGAGTGGTTAATTAATTCACTGAAATTAATGCATATCGGTTTCCATACTGTGGAAAAACGACAAACCATCGAGGAATATAATGAAGACCTTGAAAAAGGCGATGCAGAAATTGAGGCGGGCAAATACATAACAGCCGAAGACCTGAAAGCTGAAATGGCTAAATGGTAGTCGTATGGAGCGATGGCTCTATAGCTGAGTTAAAGAGAATTTCTAAATACATAGCTTTGGATTCGCCACAAAATGCTCAAATGATAAGAGAAGCGATAGTCGATATTACCATCGGCCTAATTGAAAATCCTGAAAAATACCCTTTAGATAAACTTAAGAAAAATAACAATGGTACCTGGCGGGCATTTGAAAAGTATCATTACCGTATTTCCTATCGTATCCTTAAAGATAAAATCCGTATAGTGCGTATCCGCCATACCGGTAAATCGCCACTGATGTATTAAACCCTTCGATACTTAAATTTTATTTCTTTTTCTACCACAATAAATCAGCTCCAAAAGTTAATTGCTATTTTAGCGGCTCAACGGCCGGTAATTTATGTCGATACTTCTTTTTACGCTGATCATCCTTATCGGCTCCTATTTTGCTGGCTTATTAGGCTCGTTAACCGGTTTGGGCGGCGGCTTTGTCATCATCCCGCTGCTTACCTTATTGCTGCATGTGGATATTCATTATGCTATCGGTGCTTCGCTGGTATCGGTTATCGCTACGTCATCAGGTTCGGCGGCGGCTTATGTGCGTGAGGGGATCACCAACATCCGCATCGGCATGTTTTTAGAGATAGCCACCACCGCCGGGGCCATGACGGGTGCCATACTTGCCGCTTACATTCCTACGCACTATCTCGCCATTTTATTGGGCGTTATCCTCATATTTTCGGCCATTATGGGACTGCGAAAAAAGGCGCAGCAGATCGTAAAAGAAAAAAACGAGTGGGCCGAAAAGCTCAAACTCAATGGCAGCTATCCTGGCCCCGATGGTACGGTTGAATACAGCGTAAGCCATGTGGGCGGCGGTTTTGTAATGATGATCTTCGCCGGGATATTATCGGGCTTATTGGGTGTTGGCTCGGGCGCGCTAAAGGTTTTGGCGATGGACAGCATTATGCGCATTCCTTTTAAGGTATCAACTACTACCAGCAATTTTATGATCGGCGTTACTGCGGCAGCAAGCGCGGTAGTGTATTTGCAGCGCGGTTATATCGATCCGGGTATCTCCATGCCGGTGGTTATCGGGGTATTGATAGGCGCGTTGAGCGGTTCGAAAATATTGGTACATACACAATCGTCGGGCTGGTTGCGGTGGGTTTTTGCCGTGGTGGTTTTCTTTTTGGCTTCGCAGATGATTTATAACGGGGTGATAGGTAGAATATAAACAATGGCGCAAAAAACTCGATTTAAGGACAGGGATATGCAGGTAGTCATCGGCTGGGTGCTACGACTCGGGGTAATCGTGTCCATATCCATCGTTTTCATCGGCGGTGTTATTTACCTGTGGCGGCACGGGCACGAGGTAGCCGATCACCGGCATTTTACCGGCGTCCCCGAATTTGTAAGTACTGTTGGCGGTGTGTTTAACGGTGTGTTCACCATAAGAGGCCGGGCTATCATACAGTTGGGAATCGCTTTACTCATCGCTACGCCCATACTCCGGGTGATATTTTCAGCAATCGGTTTTGTGCTGGAGAAAGATAAGTTGTATGTATTCATCAGCCTGCTGGTGCTGGCTATTATTTTTGCCAGTATGTTGACGGGGCATGCAGGGTAAAGGTTGAAAATGCCCCTTTTATTATATGGATAAAGAAGTAAGAAAATATTTAATAGAACTATCTCGTATTAAGAGAACTGTAGCTTATGGAACAGCCATGAACCAGTTCAACTATGATGTCGCCCATCACAATCAAATTGACCTTTTTGCTGATATTATTGGTGACATTTCTATTTATGAGCATGAATATGACAGACCCATGCTTAGTTCATTGGTTATACATGCTTCAGGCCGCAGCATTGGCAAGGGATTTTACAGGTTGGCAGAACAGTTAGGATATGGTGATAAAGAATTGCTCTTAAAACAGAATTTCGAAAGGGAAATGCAAATCCGGTGTTATGATTATTGGAGAGATAATGATAATTACAGGAAAAATTTAAACGGCGATAACACCACTCAATTAGAAAACTCTTTTTTAACTAAAAATAATTCTTTTCCCGAAGGTTTTACAACACCGCCTGGGAGAAAACCTACTTTTGCCGGCTTTGATACAGATTGGGATCGAAAACATTCTGACGATAAATTATGTGGAGATTTAGGGGAAGAATTAGTTATTAAATATGAGAAAAGTGTATTAGAAAACATGGGGCATTCCGATTGGGCGCAAGAGGTAATAAAAGTCAAAGATGGTAATGGATATGATATATTCTCACGCGATGAATTTGGTAATCCTAAATTTATTGAAGTAAAGACAACTGTATCCGAAAAAGAAACTCCATTTTCTATTTCAATTAATGAAGTGATTTTTTCGGAACAAAATGCAGACAGCTATTATTTATATCGTTTATACAATTTAAATATCATTACCAAAACCGCAGAGTTTAACGAGTACCGGGGGAAAATAAAAGACATTTTTTTCCTTGAAGCAATCCAGTTTGATGCCTTTAAAAAAATCAAACATAACTAAAACGCATTATCAATTCTCGTTTGTGCTTCTCTTACATGTACCCTGCTCTCATTATTTCATTCCAATATTTTAAGGGTTAGCGTACTTTAAGGGTTAGCGTAGCGCTTTTAGACTAGCATGGTTAGGCGGGAAATAGTTGTAAATTTGTTTTATGCTGATATTGTTGGACATAGATGGCGTGATGGTTCCTGCTAACTCCTGGAAAAAACCGGAGTTTTTGGCAGACGGGTTTCCTGTGTTTAATTCAAAGTCGGTAAAGGCGCTTCAGAAAATTATTGCCGAAACTGATGCTTCACTATTGCTTACTTCATCGCATAAATCGAAGTACGATATTTCTCAATGGTATAATATTTTCAAATCAAGGGGTATTGATGTCAAAGGCATAGATCGTTTAGCAAGCAATAGTTTAGCGTCAAGCCGTACGGAAGAGATTATGAATTGGTATATGGACAAGCATATACCCAATGAAGGATTTGTGATTATAGATGACGACAAATTACTCAATGGATTACCGGGTGATATTAAAAATAACCTGGTTTTAACAAGCCCTTCGGTTGGCCTGACCGAAGAACTTGCTGAAGATGCTATCTCAATTCTGAAGAATAGGACACACACGTTGCACCCTTAAAGGTGTTCCGCTGTTTCGGAAAATGTTCCGGTTAAAAAGCGGACGAACGACTTTTTCAATTCTCGTTATCGCTGCCCTTCAACCGTTTCTGGTCATCATCATTACCACCAACCTTTTTCGTGGCATTTTTTACAGTTTGCTTGCCAAAGCGGTAGGTTAATCCTACGATAACAAACCTTGAACCGGACTTTTCGCGGCCGTTGAGGTCGACATTTAAATAGTGTGAGGTGTACTCGTACATATCGGAGTTAAATATATCGTTCACACTTAATTTTATAGCGCCCCTATTATTTAAAATAGCCTTGCTAATGCCTGCATTAGCCATGAAAAAGGCCTTGTACTGCTTAATGCCGTAATAAAGCGGCGCCTGGTATCGGGTTGCTACCTGGGCCTTAAAACCGCCGGGCAGGTTAAAGTCCTGGGTAAGGGTAACGTTAAAATCGAAGGTATATTTACGGGCACTATCGGCATTAAACACATATTTTTCGTACGCGCCATCAATATCGGCATTAACATCCCACCAATTGGTAAATGTAACAGGTATATAAAATTCGGCTTCCCAGGCATAGCGCGTACCAATGTTACTGTAAGTAGTGGTTACCACTTTTGTCGAATCGTTCTGCTCGTAAACCGGCGAAACAAAGTTACTGCTTACCAGCATACGCAGCGAGGCGGTATATTTTTGTTTGAAAAGGTCGGATACCTCGTAGGTATTGGTATACTCAGGTTCGAGGAACGGATTACCCGTGCTATACGAGTATTGGCTAATGAAACCGATAAACGGGTTCAGATCCTGGTAATTGGGCCGCTCAATGCGCCGGTTAAAATCAATGGTGAGCTCGTTATCCTTATCAACATCCTGTATCCATTGAAAGCTCGGAAAAAAGTCGGTGTAATTGGTCTCCACGTTTTTATCCGGGTGGTAGGATATGCCGTGTGAGCGGGTTTCTTCCACGCGCAAACCTAATGTAAGGTCGCTTTTGCCAAATTTATCATTATAGCTGCCGTAAGCGGCGTTGATCTGCTCAGTATAAATAAAGTGGTCGCTTAGCGATGGGATAGGCAAAAAGTTTTTGCTGGTATCGTCCTGCTGGTCAAACTGGATGGTATTATCGCTGTTCACCTGGCTATTCTTCAGCCCGGCGCTCAGGCTACTGGTCTTAGTGAGTTGTTCGGTAAAGTCAACGCGCTCCGAGCGGATATGGATAGTTGACGGTGAGTTATCGGTATAATACAAGGGATCACGGTAGGTAGTACCATCCGTTAAGTAAAAATCGTTTGTTACATTTTCAAAAGAGCTGCGGTTATAGGTAGAGTAATCAAAATCTGCCGAAAGTGAAGTACGGTCGTCCTTACCAAATGTACCGCGATAGTTGAGGTTGTAGTTAAGGTTATAAATCGGCCGGTTAACATGCGAATTTTCGGTAATATCCGAATCAAGAACCCCATTGTTACGGATGTAGGTGATACTGCTCTTGTCGATGCCCGTTTGCGCGCTGCTGCCGTAAAACAAAACGCCCAGGGTTTGCTTTGGCGTGAGGCTATAATCAACCCCGGTATTAAAATTATGCGTACGGGTGGTCGATACGCTGTTATAATCCACATCGATATTGGTAAGCAGGCCGTCATCGGTAATATTTCGGTCTACATCAAGCAGGCGGGGTAATTTCGTGGCTACAAAGCTGTAATTGGCAAATACGTTAAATTTTTCGGAGCGATAGTTGGTGTTAAACGAGGAGTTGAACTTATAATCCTGCCCAACGGCTGCGCTTTCGGTAAAGCTGGCTTTAAAGCCAACATCCTTGCTTTTTTTAAGGATGATGTTAATCACCCCGCCACCGCCGGCAGCATCATATTTAGCAGGCGGGTTGGGAATCAGCTCCACCTGGCTTATCATACTGGCCGGGTAGCTTTTCAGCAGATCGGCAAGCTGCTCATCGGACAGTGTACCCACCGGTTTGCCATTTATGGCCACCAACGCCTTCTGCCCGCCTTTAAACAGTACCGAATTATCAATTACGCGTACACCTGGTGCGGTTTGCAGCACATCATAAACGGTATTCCCGGTTGCCAAAATATTCCGGTCGACATTAAGCACCATTTTATCGGGGTGTACTTCCACATAATCCTTCTTTTCGGTTATGGTAACTTCTTTAAGCTGTTGATTTACCGGCTGAAGTGTTATATCGCCCATATCAACTTCCCTACCCGCCAGTTGGTATTTTCCGCTGTAAAATTTGGCATAGCCGATCTTATGAATGTAAACAATATAGTTGCCGGGCTTAATGTTATTGATGGAGAACACGCCATTCTTACCTGAAACTGCGGCTTTAAATACAGCCGAGTCGGGCAATGTCAGCAGCAGGATGGTTGCGTCTTCGGCCGGTGCATTGACCAGGGTTACTACTTTCCCTTTGATTGATGAAGCAGGCGCCTGTGCATAAGTATAATTATACAGGCATCCCCCGAACGCTAAAAAAAAGCACCCCAATAAAAACTTCATCAATAATTTATGTAAAAATTTACTATATGTTTGCTTTATAATTTGTTGTAATTTAAACGCTAAATTAACAATTAAACGTTAAAAATAATAAGCGATTTACTAAACATACAGATCATACATATTAAACAAACAATATATTAAACAATACGGTTACCCCTGTCTCAAAATGAAAAAAACTGCTTTCCTGATCTTAGCTATTTTATTGGTTTACAGAGTTTATGCACAGGCTGCTCCCGAAAACTACACTGAAGCCCTTAATAAATTCGTACGCTATTATAATGCCGGCCAACCCGACAGTATTTTTAGTATGTTCAGTCCTGAAATGAAAGCGTCGTTATCGCAGGATAAGTTCGAAACTACAACCACACAGCTCAAAAACCAGTTAGGGGTACTTAATAAAACCGACTTTATAAATTTCGCTTCGCCGATAGCTGTTTACCAGGCTAAATTCAGCAATGCCACTTTTTTGCTGAACCTGGCATTGGACGGCCGCGCTCAGATTACAGGGTTATTTCTAAAACCACAGGAAGAGCAAACCACAATATCAGCTATACCGGTTGACCCAGCGGTTACCGAATCGCCCATTATGCTGAAAACCATGGGCGGCACACTGGCTGGCACCTTAACTATGCCTAACAATGTAAGCGGAAAAATACCCGTGGTGTTGATAGTTCCCGGCGCAGGTTCTGTAAACAGGGATGGGAACGATGCCTCTGCCGACCTGCAAGCTAATACTTACAAGCTGCTGGCTTTTGCGCTGGGTAATGCCGGCATAGCATCGGTACGGTATGATAAGCGTATGATTGGGCAAAGCACTTCGGCCGACAAGGAAAAGAACCTAAATTTTGAAGATTATATTGACGATGCTACAAGCCTGTTAAGCATGCTGGCCGACGATGAGCGATTTTCGAAGATTATCGTAGCCGGGCACGGGCAGGGCTCATTAGTGGGGATGATGGCCACCAATGAAGAACCCGTTAAGGGTTTTATATCGCTTGAAGGCGCAGCCGATCCCGAAGAAAAAATGCTGACCGATGCCATGAAATCGCAGCCCGAATACAAAGCCAACGACATTAAACGCATGATCGATAGCCTGAAAAGAGGTAAAACATGGGATAATATCGATATATCATTATACTCGATAGCCCGGCCAAGTATTCAGCCTTTCATCATGTCGTGGTGCCGGTACGATCCGCAGCGCGAAATAAAAAAGCTGAAGATGCCCGTGTTGATCATCCAGGGTACAACCGACCAGGAAGTAAAGGTTGATAACGGCCCGAAACTAAAGTCGGCGGCGAGATCGAGCGCGATATATACCGTGGTAAGGGGGATGAGTTTTATACTGAAGGATGGCCCGCCAGACAGGGATGCAAACCTGGCCACCTACAAAGACCCTAACTTGCCGTTAAACAAAGATTTGGAGACTGCAGTTATTACTTTTATACAGGGACTAAAGTAACTTAAACTATCTTGAGGTTATATTTGCTTAATAGTCCGGGTAAACCTATGGCTGAGAAGGCCGCCTTTTTAATATTATTTATTTCAGGGTCGATATTGTAATTGAACGCTGTTACAAAATTCGCCCCTGAAAGATCGGTACGATTAAATACAGCGTCCAAAAGATTGCAATCGTCGAACAAGCTGCCCGATATATTAGCCTGGCTAAACGTCGCTTCCTTTAATGACGAACGCACGAAACGCGTGTTCGTCATTTTTTTATTCATAAATGATGCATAATCCAGCACACAATTGTTAAAACTCACCGTAAATAACAGGTTCTGGCATTCGCTGAAATTTACGCCCAATATTTTAGAGTTGATGAACTCCACATTATTCAAATAGGATGCGTTCAGCTTTATGAGCGAAAGATTGCAGCCGTCGAACTTACAATCGATAAATTTATTTCCCGAAAAAACGCTATCAGAAAGATCGCACTTTATAAAGCTGCAGCTTTGAAATTCCTTTCCGCGCACTGCCTTGCCTGCATAGTCCAGTCCATCAAAAACCTCGTTATCATAAACCGGCTTCTCCATTAGTCCCACGCGCTTAATAACCTGCGTATTATTACTATTTCAGCAATGTGATAAGCATTGTGATCGGCAAGTTGCAAGGCTTCCATCAGCAGGGTTTGTCCGCTGCCACCGGGTAATTTCTCATACAGGTCGCTGTGTTCCAGGTGACCTATAAATTCGTCAAGTTCATCATTTATCTGCGCAATAGAATCGTTCCATGCTTCATCACTTTCCGGCGCAACTTCTTTGGGCCAGTATTCATCAGGCCATTTTGGTGATTTATGGTGCGGATCGAGGCAAAAATTCAGCATGTCCCACTGTGCTATGCGTATATGCTCAACCAGTTGCCATATGCTATATGGCAGATTACCAGGCTTTAGCCCGCGAAGGTTGGCCGGCAGGCCTTTAAGCGCCTTTTTTAAGCTGGCATGCGCACTGCCGCCTAACAGCAACCTGGTAAGCTCATTTACTATTAAGTTATTTTTATTATCCATAACTATACTTTATTATTTTGTAAAACAAACCAACATATTATTGGTTGTAACAATATTATATTTTATTCTATTTTATATGACAGCCCCGGTAATTATCAACCCCAATTTTTACCAGATTTCGCTGGCCGAAGTTAACGCTTTCGTCTTCAAATCTGAAGCCGGACTTATATTAATCGATACCGGCATGCCCGGCAGCAAAGACCAAATATTCAGGGCTGTGCGCAACATAGGCTACGAGCCTGGAGACATTAAACATATAATTGTTACACACGCGCATTACGACCATTCGGGTAGCCTTGCCGACATTCTTAAAGAAATAAATGCCACTGTTTACATGCACCCGGCCGATGCCGAACTGGTGCGCAAAGGCATAGCGCACAGTTTCAGGTCGAAACGGATCAACAGCCTGGTCAATACCATCACCATGGGTTCGCCCATAAAACTGCCGCGCCTTAATATTAAGCCTGTAACGGAAATAACCACCGTTAAAGACGGTGAATGGATACCGGACAATACTGGTTTACAGGTAATATATGCACCGGGCCATTGCCGCGGGCAAATAGCATTGTACTCACCCCAAAATAACGGCATTATAATAGCAGCCGACATTGCAGAAAATATAGAACACCTGAAATTAACGCCCAAATATCATAACCTGCACAGGTGCATGGCCACCATTAAACGCATATCATTGATGGATTTTCGTGTGGCGTTGTTTAGCCATGGCAGCCCTATTTTACATAACGCTTCAAATATTTTTAAAGACGCCTTTGGATTTGATTGATTTATTTCGGTTAAAATGTTTTAAGTTTATCGTCTAAAACAAATTGAACCGCTGTGAACAGGAAATATTTAGCCCTTATTTTTTTTGCACTACTGTTAAATGCCTGTAAAAAAGATTCTATCGTACCCGAGGGACGGAAAGATGACGGTACATTTACTACCTACGAAAGCACTTTCCTGGATAACCTCTGGAAGCTGAACCCCGATTGGGCCACAGAAGAGGGTTATCACAAATACGATAGCCTGCTCATAGTACCCAGCAGCAAAAACCGCGATAAACTGCTCGACTTTTACAAATCGCAGCTCGATTCGTTGTCGCGCTACACCATTACCCAGCTGTCGCCAAACAACCAGATGGATTATAATATCCTTCAAAACCAGTTTCAATATGAACAGTGGCAACTGGAGCTACTAAAGCAATACCAGTGGGACCCAACCTATTACAATGTACTTGGCAGTTTTGCGTACATATTAAATGAGCATTATGCGCCGCTTGATAAACGGCTGCGTAATTTTTATGAAAAAATGGCCAATGTGCCGGAATATTATAAAGAAGCTGAAAAAGAAATAAAAGATCCGGTTGTTGAGCTTACTGCGCTGGCCGTTAATCAGCATTTAAACGGGGTGGCGGTTTTTGAGAAGGACTTTGCCGACTCGTTAAAGAAATCAAAAATACCTGATGGTGAGCAAAAACTGATGCTGGACCGGGCCTCTGCTTCGGCAACGGCGGTAAAAGGCTTTGCCGACTGGTTGAAAAACATGAAGAATGACCACCCGCGCAGTTTCAGGCTGGGTAAGGAATTTTATGACGATAAGTTTAAATACGAGATACAATCTCAATACACATCGCAACAGGTTTTTAACGCAGCAATGGAGCGTAAAAAATATGTTCACCATCAAATGGCCGTAATTAGCCGCCAATTATGGCCGAAATATTTTGGCACTGGAGCAATGCCGACAGACAGTTTGGAACTGATCAGCAAAGTGCTCGACACCATATCATTAAAGCATGTCGACAGGGATAATTTTCAATCGTCTATCGAGTTACTGCTGCCTAAATTAGCCGCGTTCGTTCGCAATAAAGACCTCGTTACACTTGATCCTTCTCAACCATTAGCGGTACGTAAAGAACCTGGCTATATGGCAGGTGGAGGCGCCGGGGCATCCATGAGTGCGCCCGGGCCGTATGAAAAGAATGGCGTATCGTATTTTAATGTGGGCAGCCTCGAAGGCTACACGCCGGAGGCGGCAGAAAGTTTCCTGCGGGAATACAACAATTATACCCTGCAGATATTATGTATACATGAGGCCATACCTGGCCACTATGTACAGCTGGTCTATGCAAATCAATCGCCAAGCCTTATTAAATCAATATTCGGCAACAATGCCATGATAGAAGGATGGGCTGTTTATGGCGAACAAATGATGCTTGATAACGGATACGACAACAATGAGCCCGAAATGCGGCTGATGTGGTACAAATGGCACCTGCGTTCGGTATGCAACACCATATTGGATTATAGTGTACATGCATCAGGGATGACCAAAGACGATGCGATAAAATTCCTTACAACAGAAGCCTTCCAGGAAAAAACCGAAGCCGAAAACAAATGGCAGCGCGTAACCGTAAGCAGCGTTCAGCTCGACTGCTATTACACCGGCTATAAGGAAATAATGGACCTGCGCGAGGCCTGGAAAAAAGACCAGGGCGTAAATTATACATTAAAAGGCTTTAATGAAAAATTCCTTAGCTATGGCAGCGCACCGGTAAAATATATTAAGGAAGACATGATGCGCAAACAACAGCCGGCTGCTACTACCGGCAATTAAAAGCATTTTGCCGGTTGACATTAAAACAAAATATCTGACCTGAACTAATATGCAAAATAAGATATTGGCACTCGGCTTTATCTATATTTTTTGTTTAAAATCACTTGTATTGCATGGGCAACCCGTAACGGACGTGGTTGCAACTACCAACCGCACATCCCCGGCTTTTACAAGCCTAAGCCTGCAACAAACGGGTACTGCCGGTAGTAGTTTATCGTCAAATATTACCGGCAACCGGGGCACCAGCGCCGATACTGTTATTTTGCCAAAAACAGGCGGGGCTATTTATATACGCGCTGCTGCACCGGCAGGTAATCCCCCAGCCCATGTAGTCTCTTCGCCAGGTGGTATAACCCGGCCCAAATTACGGGCTGATGCAACTGTAAAAGCATTGTCGGCAAATAATACTGTCACAAACCAAACCGTAGCAAGCGGTAGTTTAACCGCGCCGGTCAATTTCCCGGTAACAGGTTGCCTTTATACCTGGGCAAACAGTAACCCCGGCATAGGGCTGGCGGCAAGCGGCACAGGTAATATACCTGCTTTTACGGCTATAAACACGGGCAATAGCCCTGTTACGGCTACTGTAACGGTTAACCCGGTAGCTCCTGGTGGGTTTGCATATATACCGGATGGATATTCAGATAAAGTGTGGGTAATTGCTACTGCAACTAACACGGTAATTACTTCCATCCCGGTAGGAGATGCTCCTGATGCCGAATCGGTGAGCCCTGATGGCAACCGTGTTTACGTTGCAAATGATGGTGCAAACACTAACGTAGGCACTGTTTCAGTAATATCCACTGCGACCAATACGGTAATCGCTACAATTCCGGTAGGGCTTTGGCCTACAGGATTAGTGGTAAGTCCGGATGGCACTAAACTGTATGTGTCCAATAGTGGTGCCGAAACTATTTCGGTTATTAGTACCGCAAACAATTCCGTTGTTTCCAGCATACCGCTAAATATTCAACCAGAAAACATTACTATAAGTCCGGATGGAAATACATTATATGTTAATAATGGCTTCTCAGCAAACCCACTTTCGGTTATCAGCGTAGCATCCGGGACTGCAACAAATATAGCTACTGGAAAAAATGCCACACAATTAGCAATAACACCTAACGGAAACTTTTTGTATGTTATTAACTCACTCAGTAGTAACCCAAGCAATAGTATTTCTGTTATTAATACCATAACTAAGTCTTTATTAACCACCATAAATATTGGATCATATCTCGAAGGACTGGTAATCAGCCCGGATGGGAAGAAGGCTTATGTTACGGACTTTAATGGCTCCAAAATATATGTAATCAACACATCAGATAATACGGTATCAGCTACAATAGCAACACCGGCACACCCATCTGCAATTTCAATAACTCCTGATGGAACGAATATTTACGTTATTGATGATGCCAACTCTGTTGAAGTAATAAATACCGCAAATTTTGAATTGACAAGGATCTTCAACGTTCCAACTGCCTCCCAGGGGATTGCCAGTTTTGTAATAACCCCATCTGTGGCCTGTACAAGCGCACCGTTCACATTTAGTTTTACGGTTAACCCTGCTGGTACGCCTATCATTACCGCAACTGGCAGCCCCAATGCTGTTAATACCTCTTATGGTACGCCGTCTTCCTCCACAAGTTTCACCGTATCGGGTGCTAACTTATCGGCAGGTATCCTGGTTACACCGCCTCCCGGCTTTGAGGTAAGTACAGATAATATAAATTTTAGCAGCACAGTTACAGTTGGCGGTGCAAATGCTACCGGCCCTATCACCGTTTACATACGGTTAGCGGCAATAACCAACGCCGGCACGTATAGCGGCAATATTGTATTAAGCAGTAATGGCGCCGCAAGTGTAAACGTAAATATGCCCAACAGCATAGTGTCGCCTGCTATTATGAATATCACCGGCAACTTTAGCAAGTTATATGGCGATGTGCTTACTAATGTTACACTTTACTACAATACCCCCGGCTTTACCTATAATATCCCCGGGTTGGTTAACGGAAATACTTTTAAGTCTATCAATTTTGCATTTGGCATCGGTGCTTCAGCTACCGACCCGGTAGGCACCTATACGGGTTCGGTAATCATGTCGGACTTTGAAGGTGGCAACGGTTTCCTGCCGGGCAATTATACCATCAATTACTTTCCCGTTGACCTGGTTGTGCTACCGGCGCCAATTACCATAACAGCCGGCAATGTCAGCAAGCCTTACGGCACAGCCTTAACAAGCGGGCTGCCTTCAACCAATTTTACCGTATCGGGTTTAAAAAACAACGAAACGGTAGGAGATGTGCAGATTAGCTATGGGCCGGGAGCATCGGCACCATCTCCACCAGGCTTGTACACCGGGTCGGTTATACCATCCGGCGCCACAGGTGGTACCTTTTCGCCCGGTAATTATACTATAACCTACCAGCCCGGCAATCTCAATGTTATTGCGCCACCGCCGCCGGTAATTAGTTATACCGGTTTGGCATCGGCGCTCCAAACGGTTTATGGCACACCCTCTGCGGCTACAAGTGTACAGGTATCGGGCATAAACCTTACTGCCGCTCTCGCTATAACACCACCGGCAGGATTTGAGATCAGTAACGACAATACCAGCTTTGGCACCACGATTGCGCTTAACCCCGACGGCGCCGGGACAATAACGGCAACAATAATTTACATCAGACTGGCTGCAACCACGCCAGTGGGTAACTATACCGGTAACCTGGTATTAAACAGTACCGGTGCCAGCCAAACTAATGTATCACTAACAGGTAAGGTTACACCAGCAGCGCTTACTATTGCCGCAACGCCGGTAAATAAAACTTACGGAACTGTACTAACAGGCAGCGCCGGATCAACCGCCTTTACAATGTCCGGCTTGCAAAACGACGAGACCGTCGGGACTATTACACTAACATGCGGTGCCGGTTCGGCAGCGGGTGACCCTGTGGGGGTTTATACATCCTCGTTAGTCCCATCGGCTGCTACAGGCGGTAGTTTTAACCCCGGCAATTATAACATTACCTATATCGCCGCCAGTATCACCGTTGACCAGGCATCGCTCACCATCACAGCCGACAATAAATCAAGGGTTTTCGCCTCGCCAAACCCACCGCTTACTATAACTTACACAGGATTTGTCAATAACGAAGGCCCGGCACAGCTTACCATTTTACCCATAATAGCAACCACTGCTGTACTCACCTCGCCAATAGGGCAGTATCAAATTATGGTAAGTGGCGCACTCTCCTCCAATTACGCTATCAACTATGTAAACGGGATATTAACAGTTTATTCGGATCCGCAAAATATCAAAATACCGAATGCTTTTACCCCTAATGGAGATGGCATTAATGATGTATGGAACATTAAAGACCTGCAATACTATTCCAATTGCACCGTCGAAATTTATAACCGCTATGGCCAGCATCTGTATCAGTCCCGTGGTTATAGCCAGCCTTGGGATGGCACATATAACAGGCAGTTATTGCCTAATGGCACCTATTATTACATCATTAACCTTAACGATGGTTCTCAAACAAAGCTTTCCGGCTATGTGGTTATTTTAAAATAACCTTTAATTAAAAAAGCGATGGGCTTTCCTTTTTCCGGTCCATCGCTTCCTTAAAATTCTATTACGCAAATGTATTATGCCCAATGGCCTGGTATCCATACATAACCCCTGTGGCGTTCGTGGCGCCAGTAGCCGGCTACCCATACTGCGTTCGGGCGCGGCGGAACAGCCCAATAACCTGCGTGGTATGCATAATTGCCCCCGGCTGGTGTCCATTCTTCGGCTACCCAAACGTGGCGCGGGCTGGGGCGCGGAGGCCTAACTACTACCACACCATGCGGGCGGGGCGGCCTTACGCCAACATAAATACCTGCCGATATTTGTGCGTGGCTTTCAGAAACGGCAAAAGCCGATAGTGCAAATACGATCATTAAAATTCTGCTGATCTTTTTCATAGCGATAATTTATTTAATTTGTATAGTTAAGATTGAACCCATCAAAAATGGTTTAAAATCAACACTTATATATTTGAAATTGTTTTGAGTGTTTCACTATAAAACAGGCGCTGCCTTTCATACTGAATATTGTATTATTACTAATTTACTATCTTCGTTCCTATGTTACCTGAAGAAGCAAAAAAAAGAATTGATGAGATATCGTCAGAACTAAAACAGCACAATTATAACTACTATGTGCTGGCCATGCCTACTATTTCTGATTTTGATTTTGATAAAAAATTGGAAGAACTGGCTTCGCTTGAGAAACAATATCCGGAGTTTGCCGACCCGGATTCGCCCACACAACGCGTGGGCGGCGATATTACCAAAGAATTTAAAACAGTAAGGCATAAGTGGCCCATGCTTTCATTAGGCAATACTTATAATGAACAGGAACTGCTGGATTTTGATCAGCGTATCCGGAAAGCCATAGGTGATAGTTTTGAATACGTTTGCGAACTAAAATTCGATGGGCTTTCCATGAGCCTTACGTATGCCGATGGGAAACTGGAACGCGCGGTAACCCGTGGCGACGGAATCCAGGGCGACGAAGTGACCAGCAACGTACGTACCATTCACAGCATACCCAAGCGTCTTCAGCCCGGCAGTTATCCGGAACATTTTGAGATAAGGGGCGAGGTATTTATGCACCTGAAAGCATTTGAAAAATTAAATGAAGAACGCATAGAAAATGGTGAAGTGCCGTATGCTAACCCACGAAATTTTGCATCAGGCACCATAAAATTACAGGACTCTGCCGAAGTTGCCAAGCGCCCTTTGGATGCATTCATGTATTTTTTATATACCGACAAACAATTATTTAAAACGCATTGGGAAAGCCTGCAGGCTGTAAAAAGCTGGGGCTTCCAGGTAAACGGCCAGAGCGAGCTTTGCAAGGATATTAGTGATGTACTGAAATTTATTGCCAAATGGGAGCAGGAACGGTTTAAATTGAGTTATGACATTGACGGCATAGTTATAAAAGTAAACAACTACTCACAGCAGCAGGAGTTGGGTTTTACTGCCAAATCGCCGAGGTGGGCCATCGCCTACAAATACAAAGCCGAGCAGGTTGAAACAGAATTATTAAGTGTAAGCTACCAGGTTGGCCGTACAGGCGCGGTTACTCCGGTTGCTAATTTAAAGCCCGTTTTGCTTGCCGGCACAACCGTAAAACGCGCCACGCTACACAATGCCGATGAAATGGAAGTACGCCTGAAACTGCATGAACATGATTGGGTATATGTGGAAAAAGGCGGCGAAATCATCCCAAAGATCATCACCGTAAACCCCGCTAAACGTGCGCCGGGCGCTAAGCCTATCCACTATATTACCCATTGCCCGGCATGCGGTACCAAACTGGAGCGCAAGGAAGGCGAAGCTGCCTTTTATTGCCCCAATGATGAAGGCTGTCCGCCGCAAATAGTAGGCAAAATGCAGCATTTCATAGGCCGTAAAGCCATGAATATCGACGGTCTCGGCGATGAAACAATCGAAACCTTGTACCAGAAAGGATTTATCCATAGCATTAGCGACATTTATAATCTTCACCTGCATAGTGCTGAACTAAAAAAACTTGGCCGTTTTGGCGAAAAATCAATCAATAACATGCTGGCCGGGATTGAAGCGTCAAAGCAAATGCCTTTTGAGAAGGTGCTCTTCGGGCTGGGTATCCGTTATGTGGGCGAAACTGTGGCCCGGAAACTTGCCGTGCATTTTAAGAATATCGATAACCTGGCCGCCGCCACGCTTGAAGAACTTACCGCCGCAGAAGAAATAGGCGAACGCATTGCACAAAGCATCAACGAATATTTCAAAAGTGAAAAACATAGGCAGGAAATAGAAAATCTTAAAGCAGCAGGGCTAAATTTTATAGCTGAAGAAAAAGAACTAACACTCCAAAGCGATAAACTTTCCGGGCAAAGCTTTATTATTTCGGGTGTTTTCGAAAAGTTTTCGCGGGATGAGTTAAAAGATATCATTGAGCAAAACGGGGGTAAAATATTAAGCAGCATATCGGCCAAACTGAACTACCTGGTGGCGGGCGATAACATGGGGCCGGCTAAACTGGAGAAGGCAAAAAAATTAAACATCCCTATAATAACAGATGAGGAATTACTAAAATTATTGTCATAAAAACACTTATAATTGCCATTTATAAGGTTTTTATGTAACATTTTTATGAAAGTCGAAAACTTTTTTAAATTATATTTGTTTCTTAAGAAAGTTTTCTTACTTTTATCAAGTAATTCATTCTATCTATTTATTTTTAATAATTTCTATCTATGAGTAACTTTTTATCCATCCAGCCAGCTATCTTTTGCGAGCCTTGTAAAGATTGCGGAGCACGACCAGTTGTTGAGCAAATAAAAGGCAAGTTTATCGTTAAATGCCCCACTAACAAAACCCATTACAAAACCAAACCAGGTCTTGTTGATATACAGGACTGGAATTTGAAGAATAAAGTACATACTCCATTCTTAAACATTCCTGCGCAAAAAGCATCGTGAAATGAACAGTGCCGGACATATTCCGGAGAGCAAAAAAGGGGAATGCAACTAAGCATTCCCTTTTTTTGTGCTATTAAGGATTATCATAAATTAAATGCCACGGCAAAAACGTAAAAATCTTATCTTAGCATCCTTTAATTTATACGATGGACAGATTTCACGGAACGGGGGTAGCAATAGTAACTCCTTTTCAGCCAGACGGGCAGGTTGATTATACCGGGCTCGGCAAACTGGTAAATTATTTGATAGATGGCGGGGTGCAATACCTTGTATCATTAGGCACAACCGGCGAAAATGCCACACTTACCGCAACCGAAAAGCAAAAGATATGGGAATACACAGCTGAAGCTAATGCCGGAAGGGTAAACCTGGTTGCAGGTATTGCCGGTAATAATACACGTGAAGTGGCCGAACAGATAAAGCAGTTCGATGTAAAGAGTTATGATGCAATCCTTTCTGCCAGCCCGGCATATAACAAGCCCACACAGGAAGGAATATATCAGCACTATAAAGCACTTGCCGAAGCATCAGCATTGCCAATATTGCTTTACAATGTACCAAGCCGCACCGGGAGTAATATCAGCGCCGAAACTACAGTAAGGCTGGCTAATGATTTTAAAAATATCATCGGCACCAAAGAAGCATCAGGTAATTTCGACCAATTGAACCAGATATACCGCGATAAACCGGAGGGCTTCCTGGTGATATCAGGCGACGACCCGATAACCTTGCCTATGATAGCTTTGGGCGGTGTTGGTGTAATATCAGTTGTGGCGAATGCAGTGCCAAAACAGTTTTCGAACATGGTAAGGCTATGCCTTGACGGTGATTTCGCATCGGCACAAAAAGAACATAGTAAATTTATCGATTTCACCCGGCTTATGTTTTCCGAAGGCAGTCCCGGCGGCATTAAAACAGCGCTCAAACAGCTTGATGTTTGCGGCGACACGCTCCGACTGCCATTGGTACAGGTTAGCGATGCGACAGCAAATAAAATTGCTTCTGAACTTGAAAAAATACTCAAATAAAAAACCCGGCTTAAGGCCGGGTTTTTTATTTGAGTAAAAGTCTTCTTTTTTCAGGCTCCTTATTTTTTGTTTTTCGATTCCTGCACTTCAAGTCTAATGGATTGGGCTAAATTCTTTAGATCCTGCATACCTTTACGCACACGGGTACCAGCAGCACTGTTTCCCTTGTTGTAAAACTTGTCGGCATCGGCTTCGAGGGATGCAACAAGGTTTTTTACTTCAGTAAATTTTTTCATTTTGAGTTACTCCTTTTTAAATAATGAGGTTTATTGTTTAACTAAGCTAATCTAAAATCTTTTTATTTAAAAAAAAATTTTTCTCCGAAAAAAAATAAATTGCTAAAAGGGGTTTTTATCCACATTATCAGCCATTTTGCTATATTTTTTCATTATCAAACGCTAATAATATTTCCAATTTTTTTATATTATTAATACAATACTTTTAGCTATAAATTCTCCTGGCAGCACTGTCTATTTTTACAAAAATATCAGCAATAATATAGTCTCAATTAGTTACAAATCAATACCTTAAAATATAAGTATCAGTATTTAAAGATTGGCCGTATCTAAAATACCAGGATAATATTGATGTGTTTTTATGATCAGTTCACCAAACAGCGTGTTTGCCCAGGCAAACCACTTACGGGTAAAATCAGCTGCATTATCTTTATTAAACGATTCGTGCATAAAACCAGTTCCCGCATGGGTACTTTTGAGCCATTTCAGGCAAGTAACTATTTCCTGCTTATTTGTCGACGTAATCGAGCGTATTATTATACCCATCGGCCATATATAATCCATCCCTACGTGCGGACCGCCGATGCCCTCGGCTGCTTTACCTTTAAAAAAATACGGGTTTGCATGGCTGAGCACCATTTTACGGGTATTCTGGTACAGCGGGTCGTGCACTGAAATGGCATCAAGGTACGGCATCCCCAATAAACTGGGCACATTGGCATCGTCCATAAAAAGCTGGTTGCCAAATCCATCCACCTCGTAAGCCAGCACCTTGCCGAAAACCGGGTGCTGCGCTACGGCATATTTCTGTAAGGCATCCTGCACCTCTGTTGCCAAAGCACGGCAGCTTGCAGCGGTGGTAGCATCTTTTCCTAAAACTTCAAACAGTTCGGCCATTTGTTTCAGCGTAATAACTGCGAAATAATTTGACGGCACCAGGAACGGATATATAGTGGCATCATCAGACGGGCGGAATACCGAACAAATCAATCCAACCGGACGTATAGGATTGCCATAGCCTTTATTTGGCGCTGTGTCACTAGCTACCTCGGTTTTACGCTGAAAATGATAAGGCCCCTGCCCGTGCTTGCGCTGTTGCGTAATAAATGTTTGCAGGATTAGTTTACCGGCTTTTTGCCAGTCAGCATCAAAAAAACTGCTATCGCCGCTGATTTTCCAGTAGTTATAGGCTAACCTCACAGGATAACATAACGAATCAATCTCGTATTTTCGCTCATGTAGTTCGGGCTTCATGGTGGTATTGTCGCTATCCCATTCGCTGCCGGTCGGCCCTATGTTAAATGCATTGGCATATGGGTCGATCTGTATGCATTTGGCCTGCCTGTTTATAACACCCAGTATAAGTTTTTTGAGCCCTGCGTCCTTAGTTATCAGCGGCAGGTAAGGCCAAACCTGTGCCGATGAATCACGCAGCCACATGGCGTTTATATCGCCTGTAATAACAAACGTATCCGGCTTGCCGTTAACCTCAGAATAGTTAACGGTAGTATCGAGTGTATTGGGGTAGCAATTTTCAAAAAGCCAGGCCAGTTCGGGGTCTTTAATGGTGGCTTTTATGCTTTTTATCTTCTCTTCAACAGCCTCGCTCCTGAAACGGCGTTCACCCAATTTCGGTCGCTGGCTTTCGTATTTAACGGCCACAGGCCCAAACCAGTTTGGTTTAAGGCCTACGCCTAAACCTGCGGCGGTAATGCCATTAACTTTTATAAAATCGCGGCGTGTTGTCATATAGCAGAATTGGTTAGGCGATAAAATTAAAAAAGCCTTTTGGATAACCAAAAGGCTCGTATAAATAATTATGTCTTATTACACAACCGGTACATTATCTTTTTTATAATGCCCTGCTTTCAACTTTTCAGCCATTGCGCTATAAGCATCCAATGTACGCTGTACGTCTTCTAAACTATGGGTTGCCGTAGGTATCAACCGCAAAATGATCAGCCCCTTCGGTATCACCGGGTATATCACTATCGAACAGAAAATACCATAGTTTTCGCGCAGATCGCGGGTGAGCGCAGTGGCCTCATACAAGTCACCTTTTAAAATAACCGGTGTTACCACGGTATTGGTAATACCAATATCAAAGCCGCGTTCTTTCAAACCGTTTTGCAACGTGCGGGCAATCAGCCATAGCTTTTCACGCAGATCGGGCATGGTGCGCAGCATTTCAAACCGCTTTTTGGCGCCGATAACCATCGGCATAGGAAGCGCTTTAGCAAATGTTTGCGAGCGCATGTTATAACGCAGAAAATCGATGATCTCGCGTTTAGCGGCAACAAAACCGCCTATGCCAGCCATAGATTTGGCAAATGTGCTGAAATATACGTCAACCTCATCAACGCAACCCTGTTCTTCGTGTGCGCCGGCCCCGGTTGAGCCCATGGTGCCAAAACCATGCGCATCATCAACTAAAATGCGGAAATTATATTTCTTTTTCAGCTCGCTGATCTCTTTCAGCTTGCCCATAGCGCCCGACATGCCAAATACGCCTTCCGTTATCAACAATATGCCGCCGCCGGTTTGCTCAGTGAGCTTTGTGGCGCGTTCCAGTTGTTTTTCGCAGCTCTCCATATCGTTGTGCTGGTACACAAAACGCTTGCCCATATGCAGGCGAACACCGTCAATAATACAGGCATGCGATTCGGCGTCATAAACAATTACATCGTTACGGTCAACCAGCGCATCGATGATCGACACCATACCCTGGTAGCCATAATTCAACAGAAACGCGGCTTCCTTACCAACAAATGCGGCCAGGTCGTTTTCCAACTCCTCGTGATATTTTGAATTGCCTGACATCATCCTGGCGCCCATCGGGTAAGCCATGCCGTAATCGGCTGCGGCCTGGGCATCCGCTGCCCTAACCTCGGGGTGGTTAGCTAAACCCAGGTAATTATTAAGGCTCCAAACCAAATGTTCTTTGCCGTTAAATAGCATATATGGGCCAATTTCGCCCTCTAACTTAGGAAATGAGAAATAGCCGTGCGACCATTTTTGATGCTGGCCTATTGGGCCGCCAACACTCTTTAAGATCTTGTCAAATAAATCCAAAACGCAGTTCTTTTATTCTGTGCAAATATAGCCGTTTAAAACAGGGTAAACAAATGGCTGAAAACGTGTAAACATGATTTTACAAAATACATATTAAATCTATGGGCAATATATACATTTTATTGATTTTTATTATATCCAACTCAAAACGGACTGCGATTTGTTGGTAGTGCTTATTTACATATACTAAAATCTACTAATTTTAAATAAATTAGTAGATAATTACTATATTTAGAAAAAGAGATTTTATGAGAATTCCCGAAATCCCACCAGCAAAAGAATTGATTTTTGAGAAAGCAGCAAAAAATCTACTGGAGCTAATGCAAGACCCCGCCTTAAATAAAAGATTACATGAACTAAATGAAGGATATCCATACTGGGATAGATTTAAGCATACAGTCAAGGGATTCAACTATGATGCTTCATTATTATGGTCTTATAACAAGCTACTTAGAGACAGGTCTGTTTCCCGTATCGCTTTAAGTAATCTTTCGGGATTTGATTTCAAATATAACATGACCAATAACATGTTAAAGTCACTTCATAGATTTGATATGTATATAGGCGGCGCGATGGAAGGTAGAACGATTATTCCACAGGATGAGAAGAATAGATATTTAATAAGTTCTATTATGGAAGAAGCAATAGCGTCAAGTCAATTAGAAGGTGCTGCAACTACCCGTGAAATTGCAAAGCAAATGCTTAGAACAAATAGGAAGCCTAATACCATCGATGAAAAAATGATATTAAATAATTATTTAACTATAAAAAGGGTTTTAGAAATAAAGGATAAGCCATTTTCAATAGATTTAATTTTAGAACTTCACTCTATAATTACAAACAGCACATTAAAGGATAAAGATAATGAAGGAAGCTTTAGAAATAATAATGAAGTAAACGTAGTTGACGGATCAACAGGCGAAGTATTTTATATACCACCCACGTTTGATAAACTTGCCGAATTAATGAGTGACTTTTGCACTTTTGCGAATCACGAATCCATAGAGTTCATTCACCCAATAGTAAAAGGAATTCTTTTACACTTTTTTATAGGATACATTCACCCATTTGTAGACGGGAACGGAAGAACTGCAAGGGCTGTATTTTATTGGTATCTAATATCGAAGGGATATTGGCTAGTAGAATATATGTCTATTTCTAAAGTAATAATTAAGGCACCTGCCCAATATGCAAAATCATACCTTCATTGTGAATATGACGAAAATGATTTGACATATTTTATCGATTATAATTTAAAGAGTATGGATTTGGCTCTAGATAGTCTCCAATCTTATATACAAAGAAAAATAATGGAAAAACAGAACCTATTTTACCTTATTCAAAATGAACATGTAAATGAAAGACAAGCGGATATACTTAAAAGCTTAATAGTCGACAACCAAAAAGGATTTACTATCAAAGAGGTACAAAATAAGTTTAGTGTTGCTTATCAAACAGCAAGAACTGATTTGATCGGGTTGGACGTACTTGGATATTTAAAAGAGCGGAAGTTTGGGAAGAAATTAATTTTCTTCAAGTCAGAGAATTTTGAAGAAAAATTGGAAAAGGCATTAAAAAATTAATTTGTCTCTTAGTCACCTTATTGTTGCTGCTTTTTATACAGCTTCCGGGTTTACCACACCCAAAAAACAAAAAAGCCTTTGCATATTTCTATACAAAGGCCTCACACTCACTATTTAACTAATCAGTCAACATTATCATGTAAAAATGAATTGTTATTGCGTATTTCAATTTTTCCTTCGCTATCCGGCAGCAGGGTGAACCGCGATATTTGGCTTTCGTCGGACGCCGGCGTTTCCTGTAGCGCTATTTCCTTGCGTTTGTAGGCCGGCACGTTTTCCATTTCCTGCAGGTTACCGCTGCGCAGCTTCATGCTCAGGTCCTTCAGCCGCATAATGCGCTCACGCGATTTGCGCAGCTGCTCTTCCATACTTTCTTCCGTTTTATGGTCGTCGGCGCCAACTATCGGTTCCGGTTCTGGCACTGGTTCAGGTTTTACCTCTTCAGCCTTAACCGGTTCAAAATTCATAATCGGGTCGGCAATTTTAAAAGTGAAACCGCCTGCCTCTTCCGGTTCAACTTCTGTCGGCTCATCATCTACCAGGTTATGCTTGATGATCGATGGTTCTTCCGAACGGGCAAACAGGTCAAACAAACCGGCTTGTGCCTGTTTAGGAGATTCTTTTGCTTTGATGTATGGGCCATCGACAGCTATTTCCTTCACATGATTGATAAATTCATTCGCTACCGGTTTAACCAGCGGTGCGCTTTCAGGCAC
>Ga0302309_10000812_pt1 | contig 32498 bp, 31 predicted proteins | sample III_Palsa_N1_1_FD_200453 | JGI IMG/M metagenome (GOLD analysis project Ga0302309, IMG submission 200453) | Peat permafrost microbial communities from Stordalen Mire near Abisko, Sweden - III_Palsa_N1_1 | ecosystem: Environmental > Terrestrial > Soil > Palsa > Peat permafrost | place: Sweden... | reverse complement strand
CTTGATACCCTACCGATCTGGAAGCCGTTCACCAATACCGGTTTTGATATGGAAAGGCCATCCACGCTGTTATAAATAGCATAAAACTTATTCTCGCGCGAAAAAATATCGCTGCCGCTCAAATAGCTATAGCCTAATATTAATATAGCTATTGCGATAGTGGTTAAAATGCCAATTTTAGTTTCGTTTGATATTTTCATCTTATTTAGATGTGAGATATGAGATGTGAGTTATGAGAAAATATATCTTGCCCATAACTAAACACATTTATTTTAAATTAATTTTAATTCACTTTGATTTGAATACCCATCTCACATCTCATCTCTCACAGCTCAAATCTATCTTTATTCCGCTGCCTGCTCAACTTCTGTCTTATAATTTTGCAGGGCTCTGACAATAGATGCCACTATTTCATCCTGGCCGCTATCCGAATTCAGGTAGGCTTCATCGTCGGGGTTATTGATATAGCCCATTTCAACAAGTACTGCCGGCATTGCGCTATGGCAAAGCACTAATACCCCCTGCTCCCTTATTCCATCGCTGTGCCTGCCATCATGATCTGTAAATTCACTATTGATCAATTCGGCCAAATGTATGCTTTGTTTACGGTATTTTCGGGCATACTCGTTCATTAATATAACCGCTGCGGGGTCATTCGGGTCGGGGTTGGAGTTCATGTCCGAATCATCACCACCCTCAATCAAATTCTCTTTTATGGCCTTATCTTCTTCTTTAGTACGCCAGGTGCCGTATACGAGCAACAAAACACCCTTGCCCGATCTGTCGGGTACTGCTTCGGTATGATAAATAGGTTTGCCATGCCGGTGGCCAACCACCTCGCGCTCGTACCTGTCGGGCAATGAATTACAATGCAGTGAAACAAACAGGTCGCCTTTATTTTCATTGGCAATATCGGCCCGCCTTTGCCAGTTTACATCATCGTCCGTAGTGCGCGTTAAAACAACTTTTACGCCATCTAAATCTTTTTCTATGGCTTTTTGCAATTTAAACGCTACAGCAAGCGTTACATTTCTTTCATAAGAATATGAGCCCGAAGCACCAGGAGAAAAATGGCCCTCACCGGAATGTTTATTACCATGCCCGGGATCGACAATTATAGTTTTAAGCCTATAGCCTGTTGGAACGGTATCTTTTCTTAGGGAATCCCTTAGCGGAGAAGAAAATACGGAAAACGAGATGAGGAGCGGGGTTAAACTGCAAATCAATCTTTTCAATATTTTATTTTTCATTATGTTTGAACGCTGATAAAAGCTGTTAATTGTATCTGCAAAAATACTATTCGAAATCGATTTTGAAATCTGTTGGCCTGTTTTTTCTTCTTGAGATCCTTCTTACAGCAAATGTTATGGGTGCTTATAAATATAGCAAAAATAACAATGCAAAACCTGTAGCCGATACGATCATTAAGCTCGATTCGGTCAGGGACAAGAAATTGCTGAGAATAAAACCAGGAACTGATAAAAAAGACATAGTAAAAAAAACCGACAATAACGGGCTGAGCTCGGAGATAAAAGGTACGGCGGACGACTCGACCATCGTTGATAAAACACACAATATTATGTATTTCTACGGACACGCACGTGTGAAGTACCAGGATGTTGAGATGGATGCGGATTACATCAGGGTAAATCAAAAAACGCACCTGGTATTCGCCAGCGGTATGATAGACCCCATAACGCACCGCTATATTGGCAGGCCGATCATCAAACAAGCAAAGGATAAACCTGTTGAGTGCGACTCGCTTCTTTTTGATTCTAAAACTAAAAAAGGGAAAGTTTATAACCCGCTTTCCGACCAGGATGGCAACTACATTTCGGGCGGCCAGGTTAAAAAGCTGAACGATGATGAAGCGGCATATCGTAACGTACTTTTCAGCACCTGCGACAAACCATTCCCTTTTACCGACTTCGGTATAGTAATAACCAAGGGTATAGGCGAAAAGAAACGTATCATTTCAGGGCCTGCCTACCTGGAGATAGAGGGGGTACCGCTACCACTGGCAATACCCTTCGGTATGTTTCCAAAACCCGATACCAAAACTTCGGGTGTGATATTGCCTACCTTCGGCGAGGACGCAAAACTTGGGTTTTATATAAAGGGCTTAGGCTATTACATAGCGCTTAACGATTATATGGACCTTACCACTACGGCTACCTTATATTCACAAGGGTCGTACGAATTGAATGAAAGCATACGTTATTTAAACAGGTATGAGTATTCAGGCAACATATCGTTGAGCTACGGATCGCATAATTACGGCCTTGAGGGCGACCCACCGACAAAGGATTTTAATATAACCTGGTCACATACGCAAAACCCAAATGCAAGCCCCGGCAGTACATTCAGTGCCTCGGTGAATGCGGGTACGTCGACATTTTACCAGAATAACCCTACGGCAGCAAGTTATAACCTGCAAACCCTTACCCAAAATAACCTTAGCTCAAGCATTTCATATGGCAAGGTATGGGACGGTACGCCTTTTAACTTAACGGTAAGCCTTTCGCATAGCCAGGACCTTACCGCCAAAACAGTGACCTTAAACCTGCCTACATTCAACTTCAATATGTCGACCATAAGCCCATTCGACTCGAAAGACAGGGTTGGGCCCCAGCAATGGTATCAAAAAATTACTGTTGGCTATAGTTTACAGGGCACCAACAATATTAATGCCGTTCCGGAAGATGAGCTGTTCCAGGGAAATACGCTTTTCAAACGTATGCAAAATGGTTTGGAACATACCATACCTATAGGCTTCAACCAAACTATCTTAAAATATTTCCAATTTTCGGCCAGTGCTAATTATAATGAATGGTGGTACCTTCAAAGCATAAATGAATCATATGAACGGAATGACGCAACAAACCCTAACCCCGGCCAACCTGTAGTTGATACGGTAGGCGGATTTAAGCGTGCGGGGCAATATTCATTTAGTGCCGGGCTTTCAACAAAGGTTTACGGTGTTATGCATTTTAATAGCGGCAATTTAACAGATTTAAGGGAGGTAATGACGCCATCTATCGCGTTTCAATACAAACCTGACTTTTCCGACCCAAGCTTTGGTTATTACAGAAACATTGTTAGTACTGCTACAGTACCTTACCCTGTAAATGCTTCGGTATATTCTATTTTTCAAAATGGTGTTTACGGAGGGCCTTCGCCAGGCAAACAGGCCGGCGTGAGCCTTAGCATTGACAATACCATTGAAGGCAAAGTAAAACCTAAAGCTACAGATACATCAACAGCGCCCAAGCATATAAAAATACTTGATGGTTTCACCTTTTCGACTTTTTATAATTTTGCAGCCGACTCATTTAAACTATCCCCAATATCTTTTTCGGCCCATACAGCAATCATTCACCAAAAGGTTAATATCACATTTAGCGGTGTGTTGAACCCTTATGTTGAGAAGGTGATTGACTCAATATCAAATGGCGTAATTATTCCTGTTGCCCACGAATTAAATAAATATGTCTGGCAGAATGGTAGTTTTTTACCCAGTCTGCAACAATTCTCGCTTTCCATGAGCGGTAGTTTGAATTCAGATTCGTTCCATCCGCATAATACTACTGTCACACCACCAGGCACTTCGTTACAAAATATGACACCGGAACAAGAACAAAAGTTGGCCTTGCTGAACACTGACCCGAGTGCTTATGTGGATTTTAATGTGCCATGGAATATCTCGTTCAACTATAGTTTTACTTACAATAACAACTATACCACTACGCAAACAACCAATACCATGATGATAAGCGGTGACTTTAGCCTCACCAAAAACTGGAAAATACAATACTCAACCAACTACGACTTAAAAGCACGCGGGTTTAGTAGTGCTACTTCATTTTCTATCTATCGTAACCTGCATTGCTGGGATTTGTCTATACAGTGGCTGCCGTTTGGTTACTATAAATCGTACAACGTTACGCTGCGTGTAAAATCCACCATTTTACAGGATTTGAAGTTGAGCAAACGCAGCGATTACACAAGTAATGCGTATTTTGGCCAATAATTATGCTTGCAGAAATAATCACTATTGGCGATGAGATACTCATCGGCCAAATCGTAGATACCAACTCGGCCTGGATAGCGCAGCAGCTCAATACTATAGGCATTCGGGTAAAACAAATATCATCCGTATCCGACGACCGGGAACATATTTTAACCGCACTTGCCGAAGCAAAAAGCCGCGCCAAAATTATATTGATAACAGGCGGGTTAGGCCCCACTAAAGACGATATCACCAAAAAAACGCTGGCTGAATATTTCGGCGTTGGCCTGGTAGAAAACAGTGAGGCGTTAGCGAACGTTGAAGCTATTTTTTTAAGGCTGAGGGGTACGCTGGCCAATATGCTGGATATTAACCGCCAGCAGGCACTGGTGCCCGAAAATTGCGAAATAATATTGAATAAAAACGGTACCGCGCCGGGCATGTGGTTTAACCAGGATGGTACCATATATGTTTCGATGCCGGGTGTACCACATGAGATGATGTACATGATGGAGGAAGCGGTGCTGCCTAAGCTGAAATCAACCCTCAAATTGCCCTTTATCATACATAAAACCATATTAACTGCAGGTGAGGGAGAATCATACCTTGCCAAAAGGATAGAGGATATTGAAGATTCGTTGCCGGCACACATTAAGCTGGCTTATTTGCCCAAATTAGGGCAGGTGCGTTTGCGTTTAAGCGGTTATGGCGACAACGAAACGGTCCTGAAAAATGAAGTTGAAGAATTTGCCTCACGAATTGTGGAAAGGGTAGCCAATGTGGTTATTGCGCAGGAGGATATATCGCTTGAAAAGGCAATCCTTGATACAATGGCAGCAAAAGGGCTTACCTTGTCTGTTGCCGAGAGTTGTACAGGCGGCTATATTTCACACCTTATCACCCAGCACCCGGGTGCGTCGAAAGTTTTTTTAGGTGGGGGCGTGACCTATTCGAATGAATTGAAGGAAAGTATCCTGGGTGTAAAACATGATACCATTGAAAAATATGGTGCGGTAAGCGGGGAAGTGGTTACAGAGATGGTTGAAGGCGCGGTGAAGCATTTCAGGTCTGATTATGCGATAGCCGTAACCGGTATTGCCGGGCCTGGCGGGGGGACAGATGAGAAGCCTGTGGGTACGGTATGGATCGGGGTGTCAAACGGCGTAAAAACACAAATAAAGAAATACACATTTGGTAACAAACGTGTGCAAAACATCGAAAGGAGCGCTATTTCAGCACTTTCTATGTTGAATACTTTACTTAAGGAAAGCATAAAATAAATCCCGTTATACTTAATTTTGACCTGACTAACTATATTATTTTCTATGGCCAATTATCAGCTGTTACTGCCAAAGATGGGGGAAAGTGTTGCGGAGGCAACTATAATTAAGTGGTTGAAGAAACCAGGCGATCTTGTGCAGGCGGATGAGGCGGTATTGGAAATAGCGACCGACAAGGTTGATTCGGAAGTGCCGTCGCCGGTGGCCGGCCGCCTGGCCGAACAGCTTTGCAGGGTAGATGACGTGGTACAGGTGGGGGCTGTTATAGCCATAATTGATACGGTGGATGCAACCAGGCCAGAGCCTCCTGTTGAAGCACCAAAGCCTGTTGTTCAGGCTGAAGTTATACCGCCTGCCGCCCCGGTACCTCCAAAGCCGGTTGAAGTTAAAGCCCCGGAGCCTGCTCCTATACAACAATCCATCCCCGGAACAGAAATGCTCCGTAATATACCAAAACCGCCGCCTGTTATAAGCGATAGCGCTAGGTTTTATTCGCCATTGGTACGCAGCATCGCCGCGCAGGAAGGTATTGGCGCTGCCGAGCTCGATAGCATACTTGGTACAGGTGCAGATGGCAGGTTAACCAAGGATGATCTGCTGCATTATATCCATAACAAGCAAAGCGGAAACATAAAAGTTTCCGCCCCGGTTGCGCCAGTTGCAGAACCGGTATATATTTCACCTGCACCGGTTACAGAACCTGTATATACTTCGCCTGCACCGGTTGCAGAACCTGTTTATACTGCGCCAGCCCCGGAACCGGCACCTGTTCCTCAGCCAGAACAAAAAGCCCCGCAGCCTGTTGCACCAAAGCCTTCTTCAAATGGTACTTCCTCCGTATCGGGAGGCGATGAGATCATAGAGATGGACAGGATGCGCAAGCTAATAGCCGAGCACATGGTGTACAGCAAGCACACCTCGCCGCATGTTACCTCCTTTGTAGAAGCAGATGTGACCAACCTGGTTATATGGCGCGACCGTATAAAAAACGGCTTTGAAAAACGTGAAGGTGAGAAGATAACCTTCACCCCAATATTTATAGAGGCTGTTGTAAGGGCTATAAAAGACCTGCCGATGGTAAATGTTTCCGTTAGCGGTACGCAAATCATCAAAAAGAAGGATATTAATATCAGCATGGCAACCGCATTACCAAATGGTAACCTCATTGTGCCGGTAATTAAAAAAGCTGATGAACTGAACCTCATAGGCCTTACCAAAGCAGTTAACGACCTGGCCAAACGTGCCCGCAGCGGCAAGTTATTACCGGATGACGTAAGGGATGGTACATTTACCATTACAAACGTAGGCTCTTTTGGAAACGTAATGGGTACGCCTATCATAAACCAGCCGCAGGTAGCAATATTGGCAGTAGGCGCTATTAAAAAGAAGCCTGCCGTTATCGAAACCAAAGAGGGCGATATGATCGCTATCAGGCATATGATGTTCCTGTCGTTATCTTATGACCACAGGGTTGTGGATGGTGCGTTGGGCGGTTCATTTGTGCGCAAGGTTGCTGATTACCTGGAGAATTGGGACCCGGAAAGGGAAGTTTGATAAAAAGCAAGCACCCTTGTCATGCTGAGGTACGAAGCATCTTTCGCTTTGTTAGCAAATTTTAAAGGTTCTTCGCTGACGCTGCCATTGACAAGTTTATAACTAATTGATTATCATTGCTGAAAATTGTCATCTCCAATGAAATTATTTGTGCGCAAATAGAAAACCCTCAGAATGACAATTGGGTTTTAATACAAAACAAAAAAGGCTCCGTTAAGAGCCTTTTTTGTTTTTGAAAAGCCAAAATATCTATCCGAAAATTTCGGCTGTTTCTTTTACTGCCGGAGCTAAGCTGACCCCTGTTAGCTGATCGGCAAAGGCGACGAACGCCTTGTTATTGAATATACGTTGTTGGTTATCGATCAGATTTTGAAGATTGATTTTTCCGATAACAAATTTGTAACTATCTGAATAATAGCGTTCGTGGATATGCTTGAATTCAAGTGCCTCCAGCAGGTCGTCATCCTCATAACGCAGGTAAACATTCAGCTCGATATTATTGGTAAACTTCAGGTCTTTCTTTTCCTTTGCCTTTTTGTACTCGTACTGATACCCATAACGTAAAGCGGCAATATCTGATAGTACAGCCGAACCGGTTGGATGCCCACCAGCACCTTTGCCAAAAAAGAACTGCTGATCGGCAAATGCGGCCTGTACAATTACACCATTGTATTCGTATTCTACGTTGTATAAAAACTCGTTCTGGCTAACAAATTTTGGCAGCACAAACATCGCCACATGACGGTCATCGAGTTCTTTGGCAACAGGAACCAATTTAATTTTCAGGCCTTTTTCACGGGCATATTGCAAATCGCTGGCGGAAAGATTTTGTATACCGATGTTAAGTACTTCTTCAGGCTTTACCACCACGCCATAAGCATGTGAAGCGGCAATTACCAGTTTATACTTAGCATCAAAACCACCCACATCGCTGGTGGGGTCGGTTTCGGCAAAGCCTAAATCTTGTGCCTGCCTTAAAGCGGTATCATAATCCAGGTTCTCTAAAAAGCCTTTGGAAAGCACATAATTAGATGACCCGTTGAATATGCCGCTGATGGAGTGCAGTAATTCATTATCATAATACTCTTCCAAATTGCGAATGATCGGAATACTCCCGCAAACCGCGCCTTCATATAAAAGGGAAGTGCCATGTTTATGCTGTAGTTCGATCAGTTCATCCAAATAAGTAGCGATCATTTTTTTACTGGCCGATACTACATTTTTCCCGGTACTCAAAGCCCTTGATACAATCTCAAAAGCAGCTTCGGTATCGTTTATCAACTCAACAATGGTGTTTATTTCCGGGTTGTTGAGTATCTCGTCGCGGTCGGTTGTAAATAATTCAGCCGGGAGCGAACGCTTTTTATCCGGGTTCTTTATGGCTATCTTTTTTATTTCAAGGTTGAGATTTTTTGTTTTGATGATGTCGTACAATCCCTGTCCGACTACACCAAATCCAAACAAACCTATATTTAACTTTTTACTCATTATGCTGTTCTTTGCAATTCTATAATCTTTCCTTTAACATCAGTTTTAAAGAAAGAAGTGATAATATTTGTTAATGCCTGTGTCTCAATTAAAAAACCATCGTGCCCATAAAACGAATCGAACTCGGAAAAGGCTGCCTTGGGTATATGCCTGAATAGATATTGCTGCTCCTCAACCGGGAACAATACATCAGATTTTATGCCGATAACCAGCGTACGGGCCTTGATGTGACTTAATGCCTTTTCAACGCCATGCCTGTCGCGGCCAACGTTGTGCGAATCCATCGCTTTGCTCAAATACCAGTAACTATAAGCATTAAACCTTTTAACCAGTTTTTCGCCCTGGTAGTTTTGGTAGGATGATGCACGGTGGTCGTCGCTGATGTTATCGTTATCGTCCTGCTGGCTAACACTATAGGTTTTATAGCCGCGGTAGGATAGAAGCGCTATGCTTCGTGCTGCCTTTAAACCTTTTTGGCCGCCATCCGGCGAATTGGCATAGAAAGTACGGTCGGCAGTTATGGCCAAACGCTGGGACTCATTAAAGGCGATGCCCCACGGCGAATGACGCGCGTTGGTAGCAATCAGTATCAAATTTCTAATACGTTCAGGCTCGATGATAGCCCATTCCATTGCCTGTTGACCGCCTAAAGAGCCGCCTATGAGTATTTCAATATGATTAATGCCAAGCTCATTGGCTAATAATTTGTGTGCATTAACAATGTCCCTTACGGTGTATTGCGGATAAGCCAGGTAGTAAGGTTGATTGGTTACCGGGTTTATACTCAGCGGATTGGTTGTGCCATACGGCGAACCAAGTATATTCGCGCAAACGATGAAATGTTCGCCAGGGTTGAAGTAGTCATCATCACCAAAAAGGCCTTTCCACCAGTCCATCACATCCGAGTTTGCGGTAAGGGCGTGGCATACCCACACTACATTGTCCCGGTTTTTATTTAAAGTTCCGTAGGTATGGTAGCCGATCTCCAGGTTACGTAGTTTCTGGCCTGATTCCAATTCGAAAGGCTCAGCAGATTTAAAAATTTGAGTACTCATTTTTGCATTTTGCTATCCCGTTTGCAACTGCCTGCGGGCTGCTGCAAACGGGGATAACGCTATTATCACTAAAACTAAAAAAAACTAAAAACACTTATACCAATTCGGGGGCATTCTCCCGTATTTTTACAAAAGCCTGTTCAAAATCGGCCTTAATATCATCAATATGCTCAATTCCTACTGCTACACGCAATAGTGTAGGTGTAACACCAGCGGCTACCTGTTCGCTGTATGATAACTGCTGGTGGGTGGTTGCCGATGGCTGAATAATGAGCGTTTTGGCATCGCCAACATTCGCCAGGTGACTTACCAGTTTCAGGCTGTCGATAAAATGACTGGCATTTTCCTTGTCGCCTGCTATCTCGAATGACAATACCGCTCCAAAGCCGTTTTTCAGATATTTTTTGGCTAACTGGTGGTATGGCGACGATACCAATCCCGGATAATTAACCTTTGCAACCTGTGGGTGCTGCTCAAGCCATTTGGCCAGTTCCAATGCATTATCAATATGGCGCTGAACACGCAATGACAAGGTTTCCAAGCCCTGTATCAGCAGCCATGAGTTAAACGGCGCTTGTGATGCACCGAAATCCCGCAGGCCTTCAACACGGGCGCGGATGATATACTGGATATTTCCGAATGGACCGCCAATTCCAAAAACATCAGCGAAAACCAGTCCGTGATAGCCCTCAGATGGTTCGGTAAATTGCGGAAACTTGCCATTGCCCCAGTTGTAATTGCCACCATCCACTATTACACCGCCTATGGTAGTGCCATGGCCGCCGATCCATTTGGTAGCTGATTCAACTACCACGTGTGCGCCATGTTCCAACGGGCGGAACAAGTAACCGGCAGCGCCGAAAGTATTGTCTACTATTAACGGCAAGTCGTGACGTTTGGCAACGGCTGCAATTTTTTCAAAATCAGGGATGTTAAAGCCGGGGTTACCAATGGTTTCCAAAAAGATGGCTTTGGTGTTTTGGTCAATCAGTTCTTCTATACTGTCGGCGTTGTCATCAGCAGCAAAACGGGCTTCGATACCCAAACGCTTAAAGGATACTTTAAACTGGTTATAGGTGCCGCCGTACAGGAACGGCGAGGTAACGAAGTTATCGCCTACCTGTAAAATATTGTTTAATGCAAGGAATTGTGCTGCCTGGCCCGATCCGGTTGCCAATGCTGCTACGCCGCCTTCCAAAGCCGCGATGCGTTTCTCGAACACATCGGTAGTTGGGTTCATGATGCGGGTATAAATATTGCCGAACTCTTTGAGTGCGAACAGGTTGGCGCCATGCTCGGCACTGTTGAATACGTACGAAGTGGTTTGATAAATAGGCACAGCGCGTGAACCTGTAGCAGGATCAACTTCCTGGCCTGCATGCAGTTGCAGGGTTTCGAATTTTAAATTTGTGGCTGACATGATATTGAATTTTTATAGGTGATTTTTTAAATGGATTGATTAAATGCCGGGTTCGCGACAGGATAGAATATATCCCTTAGCGGGTTACACGTATTTTTTCGGGAAAGAGAAAATGAATAACGTGTTACTGTTTAACAACAGCAGCAACACATACAAATGCAGTTAATAGAATTACTGCGCGTACAAAAATGACCGCCGTTTAAAGGCCGTGCGGGATTGTTTTGAAGGATGTTTTTTAAACTTTTCATGGTTTTAAAAATTTATATTTCCCGGGATATTTACCGGGGCAGGAATTGGCACCTTCTCCACCTTGGAGGGTTGCCAGCGGGTCAGTTGAGCCTGATCTCTCGCCGCTTCTTTATAAACCAAAACCTTAATGAGAGGTATTGATCGGTTTTGATATTGCTACCAAATATTGTTGCAAATATAGGGTACTGCTTTTTGTATTTCCAAATTTAATTTACTTTTTAGGTAAAAGGTAAAAGGTGAAGGGTAAAAGGTAACTTAAATTGTCGCGAAACACCTTGTAAAATGTCCTGTTTGCACCTTTAAAATGATAACAGGTTCGGCGTAAATTCGAAGAATAAATTATAAACGGAATGTCGGTAAAAAAGATACTGTTAGCCCAATTTGATCTGCACAATGTGTTGTTTCATAACGTATTATCGGGTATAACCGAAGAAGAAGCGAATACCAGCATTGCAGGAATGAATACCATTAAATGGCTTGCAGGGCATACGCTATGGGACCTGGGTAGTTACGCTAATATTTGCGGGGTAAAGATCAATTTCCCGTGGTTCGGGCATTTCTACTCAAAAGAAGCGGCTACGCCAGAAGATCTGGCCGGGCCCAAAAATCCAATGCCGACCCTCCAAATGATCATAAAAAATTGGGATGAAACAGTACCAATATTGAGAGAAGGGTTAGAAAACCTGCCTGATGCTGAGTTGAATAATGTAGTGAACATTCCTCATCCGCTATCTGCGTTTAACAATACAGTAGCCGCTTGGTGGGCTTATACTAATGATCATCATGCCTACAATATCGGGCAAATGAGTGTTTTGCGAAGGGCGTTTGGGAAAAGCGGGATGAGTTACAAATTAAAATAATTAATTATTGCGCTTATACCCCCTTAAAAGAGTTTTGAATAAATATTTATTGCCGCAATAAAAATTATAAAAAGTAAGAATAATACGGCTTTGATTTTGTCTGGGTTAGGTCTTCTGTCCTTACTAACCCTTATCAATAACCACATAGGCACTCCAATTATTACAGCGCTGATTATTACAACCACAATTTTATTTACAACAGTAAAACTCACCAACATCAAGATAACATAAACCGCCATCAATATTTTTGAATTTTTTTGAAAAAAGGTTGCATTAGTTTTTGTAATTGTGAACCCATTCATTTCAAAATCAGCCACTATTTCTGCCATATTTTCTATCATAGGAGGGATCGCCAGCCCTTTATCCTTAGTATAAATTGCTAAGTCGCCATTGGTGTTTTTTGTAATTCCTACAATGTCTTTTTCTTCAATATAAATAATTGGCTTTCCGTAAACTTCCCGGATTATTGTGCCATTGGAAATTATGATTTTATAGTTTAGCCATTTTGAACTGATACTTTCAAGAATTCGGTAACAACCAAAACTAAAAATCAGTAACATGACTAATCCAGCTATTGTGTCTCCAACAATTGAATAATTTCGACCATTATTCTGAACATTGCTTGTTATAAATAACCAACCGAAAATGAATACAAAAGAGCAGGTATAATATATTACACTCCTCCGTTTTACTTTCTTTAACTCGAGTGGATTGATTTGATATTCCATTTAAAAAAATGTCCGGCTAAATATAGCCGAACATTTTTATATGCCTAAATTAAATATGAATTGATTTTTTCTTTACACTAACACGCCGCCGCCATCAACCACAATGCTTTGCCCTGTGCTGTAAGTTTGTTTTATCAGGTACAAATAGGCCTGGGCAATTTCCGAAGGATCGGCCACATGCTTAACCAGCAGGCTTTCGGCTGCACCTGCAAACAGGGCATCGCGGTCGCTTTCAGGAATGTTTCCCCATAGGTCGGTTTTTACAAAGCCGGGCACCACGCAGTTAACGCGGATAGGCGCCAGTTCAACAGCCAAAGCTCTTGTAAGGCCTTCTATAGCCGAACAGATACTTGCAGCCAGCGACCAGCCTTTGCCGGGCCGTAATCCGGCGGTACCGCTGGTTAGCGTAATAGAGCCACCCTCATTTATTTTTGCTGAACCATATTTAACAGCCGCGTAAGCGCTCCAGTAACGGAGGTTAAAAAATTGACGGGATTTGTCAAAATCCATTGTGTCAACATTGGCCAGGCTAAGGTTTTCACCTGCTGTATAAACCAGGTGATCGAATTGACCGATCTTGTCAAAAAGACCTTTAATATTTTCTTCTTTGCTGAGGTCAGCAGCTATGCCACGGCCGCCGGGGATTTGCTCAAGCGCTTTATCAATGCGTTGTTGATTGCTTGATACAATAATAACCGCTGCGCCTTCTGTCGCTGCGGCCTTTGCGGTTTCGAAACCAATACCGGTACTTCCGCCTAAAACTACCACTGTTTTGCTTGTTAGTGCTTTTGTGTTATTCATGATTGTAAATTTTATAACACAAAGTTCCGCAGTAAAAAATCGGCAGCACTTAACAAATGGTAAAAAACGAAAAACCTGTAATTATTTTATCGCCCTGCGGATACGGCTTAGCGATTGCGGCGTGATCTCGAGATAAGAAGCAATATCATTTAACGATACCCTCAAGGCAATATCGGGCTGCTCACGCAGGAAAGTGTGGTAACGGGTTGTTGCATCCTCACCTAAATAACCACCCCGGAGGGCTATTTTAGCCAGTAAAGCCTGCTGCATAATACCATCCAGCAGCAGCTTGAAATATGGCACATCAACATAAATTTTGGCCAGGTTCTTTTGTGTAAGAACGATCATTTCTGTATCGCAAGCTGCCACAATACCCTCATTTGCAGGGATGTTGTTGTTGAAACTGCTTAGAATAGTACAAAGCCTGTTTTCAGGGATGAAGAACTGTGTTACACTATCTCCCTTCGAGTTGGTAACGATGATTTTTAATACGCCTTTGGTAATGAAGTAAAGCTCACGGGCATATTGGCCTTTCTCCATCAGCACCTCGCCATCAACAACATGGCGTGTTTGCAAATGGCGACTGATCATCTCCACATCTGCCGGGGGGATATACCGGTAGCGGCCTAAAAAATCAAAAAATTGCTCAAACATATGCTGTGTACTTTCGTCCAAAGATAGGGGAATTAACGATGTATCTCTATCAGCAAAACCCAGGCGTCGAGCACAGCTTTTATAATGGAAAACATAACGGCGGGTACTATCCAGTAATAGCCCCAAAAACTGCCTTGCATAATGAATATGGCGGCAACTATGTAGGGCAATACCGAAAGTTGTGTAAAAAATATATTGCGCAATGCATGAAATTTGTATGCTGCGCCTGTGCCTTTCAGTACGTCGACATCAAGCCATAGCGTTACTGCCCAGGTTGCCGCAGCGCTGATCATGATCTCGATACCTGCCCAAAGAAAATCTTGCGGCACCAGGCAAAGTGCGGATACGATAACGATATTAATGAGCAATACCAAAGCGCTCAACGCCCGCGAAGGCAGTTTTGGAATGGATAGAATGCGGTTAAGGCTAATGGAAACGCCCACAAATATCAGCCCGGTTAAGGTAGCTGCGGCAGCCGCGATGCAGATAAAGAAATTAGCCCATTGGTTCATGGTGGAGATTGGAGAGCGGTGATTGGTGAATAATGATTGGTGAATAGAGTATAAAGTTATAAAATAATTTAGAGATCATTAAGAAATGAATACCCAATATCAGTTCAATAAATTGCAGTTCCTACTTACCGCTCACCAATCACCGCTCACCAATCTCTAACCTATAGCCTGCTCCATATCCGCTATCAAATCGTCAATATGCTCCAAGCCAACCGATATACGCAGCAGGTTGAACGGTGTTTTGGTATCAGGCCCTTCAACGGAGGCGCGGTGTTCTATCAGGCTCTCCACGCCGCCTAAACTTGTGGCCTGCGTAAATAATTTTAGGCGGTTGATCACTTTCCTGGCTTCCTGTTCACCGCTGTTGAAGCAAACGGAAAGCATACCACCAAAACCACTCATTTGCTGTTTGGCAACTTTATGGTTAGGATGTTCCGGCAAGCCGGGATAAAGCACACGCTCAACGTTGGGGTGCTTTTGCAGGTATTCAGCAAGTAATTGCGCATTTTTTGCATGCCCTTGCATGCGGTAGGGCAGGGTTTTTATACTGCGGACAAGGTAGTAGCAGTCCATAGGCGAGGGGATAGCGCCGCCCATTTGCTGTACCTGCCGAATTTTTTCCCACCAGTCGTCTTTTACAGCGGTAATTAAAGCGCCGCCCATCAGGTCGCTGTGCCCGCCGAGATATTTTGTGGCGGAGTGCATTACAATGTCGGCACCCAAAGCTAATGGTTGCTGAAAAACCGGCGTGGCAAAGGTGTTATCACAGACCATTTTTATATTGTGCTGTTTAGTAATGGCTATAACTTTTTTAATATCGGTTACTTTTAACAGCGGGTTCGATGGCGTTTCTATCCATATCAAGCCGGTGTTGGGTTTAATATGTTGTTGCAGTGCTTCGCCATTATCGACATCAATAAAATCAAATTCCAAAATGCCGGCGAACAAGTTTTTTACCTGGTTGCGCAGGCCGTGGTACATGTCGTCGGTTAAAATAATATGCGTACCCGGTTTGAGCGACTGAAAAACCGCCATCCCGGCCGCATTGCCCGATGAAAATGCTGCTGCATCTGTACCGCCTTCCAGCTTTGCCAGTACATTTTCGAGTTGTGTACGGTTTGGATTGGATGAACGGCTGTAAATATAGCCTGAAGCATAACTGCCATCCGCCGAACGCTCAAAGGTGGTTGATGTAATGATGGGCTGTATAATAGCACCGGTGGCCTCATCGGATTTGTTGCCGGCGTGGATGGCTATGGTTTCAATTTTCATGTAAAAAGAATTTAGGCAAACATAAAATTTTAAGTGTTTAAATTAATAGGTGAGCGAGTGCATTGGACTAAATACTTATGTTTTTTCCCTCAAAAAACGGCAGGTGTACCAAAATAAAAGTGGTACACCCTGAAACACAACCAATAGTTAAATTTAGATGTAATTAATTGAAAGACAGGATTTTGTTGGTTAAATGTTTGAAAAAAGTGGTACACTTTGGTACAGTACTAAAACTTTAATTAAATAACGTAAACTATTGTTTATTAATTTATTATAATAAATAAAGCTGTTTGTAAATTGCAGATTGGTACACCGTTGCCTGGTACACTTTCAGGACGGTCTCCAACGAGCCGAATGTTAGTTTGCAAAGATCAAATGAGCGCCATTTACTTGTTAGTGACAACACCACAGGTTTTCGGAAGATTAAAAAATTGGGTCATAGTAAAGCGCTCGAAGTATGTGCGTGAAGCTTTTGCCCACAAGTCTTCGACAAGCTCAGACCGACAAAGCACTCATATTTATAGAACAAATTTATCTTCCGAACATCCGTGGAGTTTGCACAAAGAGACACTAATTGCCTTTTTCAATCTCTTTTAAATAATCAGCCAAAGGCATCATGCCTACTACTTTTCGCCTTGCATCAACCTGGGTCGAATCTTCAATAGCAAATGGCGTAGCTTTATTGGTTTTGGGGTCTACATGTACCTGTGTGCCATAAAGCTGCTTTTTTCCCTGGCTAATCAGTACCCGATCTTCCAAATAACCATAATCCTCACCTGAAGCGTTGTTGGCTTTAACTTCTTTATCCATCTGTTCAAGCACCTTTTGCTGAAATGCGATATCATCATCACAATGCTGTACAATTGTCCAAAACCAGTTACTGCCGGCATCGCCTACCAGCGAATAGCCGGGATAACCATATCTGTTAAAAATTCTTTTTGCTTCCGCCTCGTTAAGGCTATCGGTACGCGCCATGTTTTTATCAATTGTCTTTTGGTCATAATCTGAGTGTTCATTTCTGAATATTTTATATGATTCGATCCGCCATTTCTGGTCGTCATTGCGCATTATTTTTAATTTTTTATAAAGCACCGAATCGAATTTAGCCTGGCCATACACAATCGCGGAGCAGAAAAGTAAACAAGGGAAAAGGAATACAGGTTTCATAACTAATTTTTTAGTTAAATGTAAGTTGTTTTTTTACATATAAAAAATTATTTCGTGTTAAACTTATTCCTGCCTTTGTTGGCGACATACCAATAAGGGCGAAATATTTTAGTATTCAGATAAGGAAGTTTGTTTGTTTTTATGTTTGAAAAAGAACATATACCAAATAAGTAAGATATCGAATGGAATAAAAATTATTACAGCCACCTTATAAAAATGCGTTGACTCGTTCATTGTTAATATTTTGGCGCCGTCAACACTAAGCTCATATACATGATAGGTGAGGTTTTCATCTTCGTTATAAGCGTTTTGGTCGTAAAGGATATTTATTTCATGCCAGTAAAGTTTGTGTTCTTTTAAATAATTAAAAGCGATTTTATCGCGGTCGGTTATTCCATATAGCATGCTGCCGCTGTCAATGCCCAAAATTATGGCATCATAAGAACTTTTTGCTCCTTGTACATGAGTTTGATATTGCGTAATAACATTGCCTTTAACAGATCTAAGATTGCTTTCGCGTTTCCAGGCCCTGGATATCATTATGCCGGTAAAAATTATTAAAAACCCGGTAAGTAAAATGTTAGCTGTTAACCGGTTGGTTTCACTCATTTCCAAATCTATTTAATTTTATATTTGATAACAAGTTACTATTTGAAGGGATAGTTTGATGTGTTCCTGCTCTTTGTTGGTGTTGTCACCATAGAACCCGGATGCTATTTCCAGCAATGGTTAAATTACAGCCGTCCACTTGTTGGTGATACACCAACAAGGGCGAAGAAATTGCTTTTAATGTTTAAACATTCAACCGAGATATTACACCTCAATTACATTAACATTTACTACTTTTGCACAAAGTTTTTTGAATGGAAGCTGAGCGCAATTTAACTTTATTACTACAGGACGATAGCTTACCGGCTGATCTTAAACACATTGCCCAAAAAGTGCTGAACAGCGAACGAGTTACCTTTGATGAAGGGGTATTGCTGTTTGAAAAGGGCGAATTAGGGTACCTGGGCGTTCTGGCCAACTATATCCGCGAGAAAAAGCACGGTGATAAAACTTACTTCAACCGCAATTTTCATATCGAGCCTACCAACCTTTGTGTTTACGATTGCAAATTCTGCTCATATTCCAGGCTGATAAAAGAGCGCTCGGAAGGATGGGAGTACACGATGGACGAGATGATGGACATCGTAAAAAAATACGATAACGAGCCGGTTACCGAAGTGCATATAGTCGGTGGTGTATTGCCGCAGTACGATGTTCCGTTTTATACCGAATTATACAGGCGTATCAAAGCACACCGCCCGGGGCTACACGTAAAGGCTTTAACACCAGTTGAATATCATTACATCTTCAAAAAAGCTAAGATAGATTATGCCACGGGCATGAAAATGATGATGGGCGCCGGTTTGGAATCCATCCCCGGCGGCGGCGCGGAGATATTTCACCCGGAAGTACGTGAACTGATTGCAAAAGATAAATGTACTGCCGACCAGTGGATAGCCATCCACGAGGAATGGCACAAGCTGGGCGGACGCTCAAACGCTACTATGCTGTACGGCCATATAGAAAAATTCTGGCACCGGGTAGACCATATGGACAGGCTGCGTAACCTGCAGGACAAAACCGGCGGTTTTCAAACGTTCATCCCGCTAAAATTCAGGAATAAGGACAACCAGATGTCGCACGTGACGGAATCGACAGTAGTGGAAGACCTGCGTAACTATGCTATTGCACGTATATACCTTGATAATTTCGATCATATCAAGGCTTACTGGGCCATGATCAGCCGTACTACGGCGCAATTGTCGCTCAATTTTGGTGTGGATGATATCGACGGTACGCTGGATGACACCACCAAAATATATTCGATGGCTGGGGCGGAGGAGCAACACCCCGGTATGAGCACCAAACAACTGGTTGAACTGATAAAGCAGGTTGGCCGCTACCCGATAGAGCGCGATACGCTGTACAATGTGGTTACGGATTATAACGAATACGAGTTCCCGGAAGAGCCGAAGCCGCAATTTTATAAGTTGCCGGTGATTAATTAACTACAAGCCCCCTCTAAATCTCCCCCGGTAGGGGAGACTTTTTTATGGAGCTTACCCTCTTTCCGCGAAGCGAAGAGAGGGTCGACCATCCGCCGGGAGGCGGAGTCGTCGGGTTGAGTAAACCGGGTCGCATTTTCGCGTTAGGGATTGCAGCGGATACCGGCCAAGTGGCTAAGGCCTGTGAAGTATGAGCGGAAAGCCCGGCCCGCCAGGGAACGCCCCCAAAAATAAAATATACAAGCGATAGATGCTTTAAGCTTTCTGCTTTCGCCTTTTCGCTAACTAATAAATGATACAAAAAACGCTATACATTGTTCGCCATGGGCAAACTGATCTGAATAAACAGGGTATTGTACAGGGCCGGGGAAGGGATACCGACCTGAATGACGAAGGCCGCCGGCAGGCAGGCCAGTTTTTTGAAGCCTATAAGAATATTCCATTCGATAAGATATACGTCTCCGAGCTTAAACGCACCCAGCAAAGCATACAGCAATTTATTGATCTTGGCATTCCTTATGAAAAACTTGCCGGTTTGGATGAATTGGCCTGGGGCATTTTAGAGGGTAAGGAAAGCACGCCGGAAACCAAAAATGCTTTTATGAAACTCATACGCGAGTGGGTTGGCGGTAACCTGGACGCAGCTATTGAAGGCGGCGAAAGCCCCAACCAGGTAATGACAAGGCAAAAAGAAGCTATAAATACCATATTGAGCCATAACGGCGAAAGAACAGTGCTGGTTTGTATGCATGGCCGGGCTATGCGCCTGCTGCTTTGCTGGCTGAGCGGGTTCCCGCTCAGTAGGATGGAAGAATTTCCGCACCAGAATTTAGTGTTGTACAAAGTAACGTGGGACGGCGAGAATTTTGAAATAATTGATTTTAACAACGCGGCGCATTTGAGGAGTAGTGATTAGAGATTAGTTGGATTAGAGATTAGTAAGAGGGCGAATGCCCGAGTGATAAAATATACCTGATGAAAATAAAAATATCGGCGGTTAGCTATACCAATACCAAGCCTTTTATTTACGGCATTAAACACACCGATTTTATTGATAAGATTGATCTTAGCCTTGATAATCCTACCGATTGTGCGCAAAAATTGATAGATGATAAGGTAGATATTGGCCTGATACCTGTCGCGGCTACTTTAAACCTGCCTTATTGGGAAATTGTGGCCGATTATTGCATCGGCGCGGTAGGTGCCGTCAACTCGGTGTTTATTTTTAGCAATTGCCCGATAGATAGCATAGAAAAATTACAGCTTGACCCGCAATCGCGCTCATCAAATAATTTGTCGCGGGTTTTGCTCAAGAATTTTTGGAAAATAAGCCCGGAACTGATCGTTAATGCACCGGATTATGCTGTTTCAACCGATCCTTATACAGCTTTTGTGCAAATAGGCGACCGTACTTTCGGCAAAAAAGATCAATACCCGTATGTGTATGACCTGGCCGAAGAATGGCAGAAATTTACAGGCCTGCCGTTTTGTTTTGCTGCCTGGATAGCCAATAAACCCATCCCCAAAGAATTTATAGCCGATTTTAATGCCGCCCTTAAATATGGTTTAGACCACCGTGCTGAGCTTTTTAAGGAGCTACCCAAAGTAGATAATTTTGATGTGGAGGATTACCTCATGCACAAAATAGACTTTGAGCTTACCGATAAAAAGAAAGAGGCGCTGTATTTATTCCTGGATTATCTTAAAGCATTATAACATACCCGGTTGGCAAACTATTGCTGAAGGTTTCTGAAAATTATTTTGCCCTGCTGATTCTTCTCTTTAGAAGTATCATTTTTTTAGTTCGTAACAATTTAATTACACGGTTAATTTTTTGTTCAACAAGATAAATCACGTATTTTTATAATATTACACCTGCCCAACAGTTAATACGTCGATATATAACCCAGACTAAATGAACACCGGTATTTTTTCTTCACTATTAAAAAAAATCGCCTCTTTTTTATTTGTTATTACGTTAACCGGAGCTTGTAACCAGGCATGGGCGCAACATATGACGGAAAAAAGTGCGGTGACAAGTGATGCCGGCGACGTAAGTACAATACTAACCCCGCACAGCAGCGATGCGATTTTCAGGAATAACCCAACGTATACATTCTCTGTTAAAAATACTTATCACAATTCCGAAACCGGTAGTGTGTCTTACACCGTTACCGACCAGTTCAATAAGCAACTGCTTTCCGATAGCATACACGTTAACATTGCTGCTAACAGCTCAAAAGATTTTGATTTCACTATTCCCGAGAATAAAACCGGGTTTTACAAGGTGAATTTCATGATCAATGTAAGTGATTATGACGATACCACAAGGCGTGTTTTTGGTATCAGGTCGGAGGATATACGGTCAACACATGATAAACCTGCCGATTTTGACCAGTTTTGGGCGGATAGCAAAACAGCACTGGAAGCGGTAAAGCCTGATTTTAAACTGACAGAGCAGCCCGACCAGGAAAAATTCGGTGAAAAAGTGTATATAATCCAGATGCGGTCATTTGGCAACATGCTTATCAGGGGTTGGATGACGGTGCCGAAGATCACGCATAAAAATCAAAAATTCCCGGTTTTGATCATGCTGCCGGGCTATCAAGCTGATACTAAACCGCTTTTAGGTGCAGATGCGGATATGATATTTATTAGCGCCGATGTACGGGGGCAAGGCCTGAACCGCCAGGCGATGGACCTGCGCCGCGATCAATATATTGTGTACGACCTGGAGGATAAATATAAATATTACCTGCGCGGGGTAATTATGGATTGTGAGCGTTATATCGACTTTGTTTGCTCAAGGCCCGAAATTGATAAGGAAAAAATTGCCGTGGCCGGCGGTAGTATGGGCGGTTATACATCCATAGCTACTGCGGCACTGGATAAGAGAGTTGCCCTTTGTGCGCCGCAAAACCCGTTTATGAGCGATGTGTACAATATGGATAATGGCGCTTCTGTTTGGCCTTTGCAGCATATGAAACGCTATGTGGCCATACGCCCCGGCCTCACGTTTGATAAGGTTTTGGATAATTTGCAGTATTTCGATACCAAGAATTTCGCCACATTAGTAAAATGCCCGGTTTTAATGGGCATAGGTTTGCTCGATCCTTATGTGCCGCCTAATAACTCTTTTGCGGTGTTTAACAATATCAATGCAAAAAAGAAAATTATTGTATTTAAAGACCTGGGGCACGAGGTCGGCAATAAATACATGATTTATGAAGAGCGCTGGATGAGGGATCAGTTTGCGTTGTTTTAATAATTACGGAAGTAACCAGAAACGCCATCCACTCCAATATCCGTTATAGAAATACAAAAAATCTTTAAAGATTCCGGATGAAACTGCCTGGTTGGTTTCGCTTAAAGCTAAGTAGGTTTTTGCCGGGTAGGGTTTCCACTCGTCTGTTTGTAAATCCCAAACCAGGTAATCGCCTTTTATTTGGGCTGTATCTGATATTTCAGCATAAAGGTATTTATCGTTATAGCTAAATTTTCCGATTTCAACCTGGGTGCCTTTTTTATTTTCGATATAAGCTGTTTCATCTGATTGATAAACGGATTTATAATGCGATATCGGAATTTTCGAATCGTCACCGAGGCCATGGTCACCCCAATAAGTAAACATGAAAACGAATAGGATGAGATAAACGGTTGAAAAACATTTCTTCCATAATTGCCTGGTATTTTTAATTTCTGCCCTCTTAACTCCCCGCACAATAAAAAATACAATCGTACCATAAACGGCGCTGAGTATACTGATCTTAAGAAGCTCAAATAGAAAATGGATGCCTACTGCCATAGGGGTAAATGTAAAGATATTTACAGGCGCTTTAAACTATCACTTTCAAAACCAATCAAATGCGTAGTATGCTATTTAGCTGGTTATGAAGGATTACTATTATATTTTAGGGGTAGATGTAAATTGCAGCGGTGATGATGTAAAAAATGCATATCGCAAGCTATCCAAAAAATTCCATCCCGACGTTAATCAAAACGATAGTTACTTTGAAAGCCGTTTTAAAGAAATACAGGAAGCATACGAAACTTTAAGTGATCCGCTCAGCCGGAAAAGATATGACGCGGCATTTAACAATACCAATCCACCACCGCGTCCTAATGGATATGCACCGCCACGACCTAATCAGGAAGCGGCGCCAAAACAGAAATACTATCCGCGTACTACAGCTATTGACGTCGTATTTACCATAGTCCTTATTTCTATAACTGTTTTATTCGGCAATTATGTTTGGAATGCCGTTAACGGTTCAACAACACTGAAAACAATAAAACCCGCTACTACAGCCACAGTACCGCCTGTTGCAACAACTTCAACTCATCATAAACGAAAAAAGCATTTGTTCGCCCCGGCAATTGTTGTGGCTATTCCCAATGCAGCACCGAAAAATAAACCGGTTCCTGTTAAACCCTCTTCACCAACTGCAACAGGATTAAATAATACATTTCAAAAATCGGTTGAAAAAAGCAATACCGAAAAGATAAATAACGACACGTTTAAATTGCACACTATTCAAACAGCCAACCACCCGTTTAAACCGGCACAGGCAAATAATGATAATGAAAGCAGTGGTTTGCCTTATAGCAGTTATTTAAGGTCGAATATTACGGGTGTTATAAATATGCATGCACAGGATAGTTATAATTCAGGGGTAGTGGCTGTTATACCTGCAAACTCAAAAGTAACGGTATTGGCTAAAGGTATTAATTATTATAAAGTACGGTTTAATAATGATATTGGTTATGTACCGGCGTGGACAGTTAAAACGAGATGATAAAAATAATGACGCTCAATTGGTTTACAAATAACTCCCTGCCTGCGGCCCCTGGTTAAACAGCAGATCTACAATACTCAGGTTTTTAATAAACCCATGCCTGTCTTCAAAAAGCTGGAAATAGGGTTTTTGCTCAAATTCCTTTTCTTTTTTTGGTGTGATGGATGCGCGGAGATCAGTCAAAGACGGATATTCCGCTTCATATGTTTCCGTATAATTTATAGGCTGATCAATCTTCAGCAGCTTTAACAGCAACTTAAGCAATTGCTCATTATAATCAAATAAATATTCCGTCTTGTCCTCGTAAAACGGTGCAAAATAATCCTCGTAATACTCAAAATAGGCGCTGCGGCGGTAGCAGCCTTGCAGGCTCATCCAATGCAGTCGTTGCCAGTTAAAATCATAGCTAATCTTTACATCTTTTATGTTAGTATGATTTTTTGAACCCTTCACCACCGGCACAACCAGGCCCAATACCCCGTCGGGCGAATAAATATTGGCCCGGTTGCGGTAGGTCTGTTTGGGGAAATGTTCTTCACGCTCAATCAGCACATCGGGTTTATGCTTGTTCAGCTCCACAAACCATTCCACCGGCGGAAGATAGCATATAGGTAAAACGGCACCGCTTTCAATCATATATTTTTTTATGTTTGCAGAAAATCGCGTCGAAAATAATGATAAATAAAGGGCTTTCAAGATTAGGTATAGGTTTTTTGTACCTGGTATCGTTGTTACCCTTTTGGGTACTGTACTTAATTTCCGATTTTTTATTCGTTATCGTGTATTATATAATAGGTTACCGGCGCAAAGTGGTGCAGGAAAATCTTCAAAATTCTTTCCCCGAGAAAACGGCAGAAGAACGCCGCAGTATCGAAAAAAAATACTATCAACATCTTTGCGACCTGGTAGTTGAGACGGTGAAAATGATCACCATTTCGCACAAAGGCGTTGCCAAACGGCTAAGCTCGCCTAATCCTGAAATATTGTATGACTACTTTGCCGATAAAAGGAGTGTAATCGGCGCTCTTGGTCACTACGGCAATTGGGAAGTTGCCAACCTTGGCTTGTCATTTTACCTGGATATAACGTTATTGGTAGTGTACAAACCGCTTAGCAATAAACTTTTTGACGATTTTTTTATTAAAGTACGTTCGCGCTTTGGCTCCAAACTGGTGGCTATGAAGAATACCACACGTACCATGGTAAAATATAAGGATGAGTGCACTTTCAGTGCGCTGGTTGCCGACCAAACTCCTGTAAAACACGAAGCGTTTTATTTTACCAATTTTTTAAACCAGCCGACAGCATTCTTTCTCGGGATTGAAAAATTAGCCAAACTAACTGGCCAGGTTGTTGTATTTTGCGATGTGAAACGCGTGAAAAGAGGGTATTACGAAACAACCTTTATCCCCATAACAGAAAATCCCAAAGAAACTGCCGAATACGAGATCACAAATGCCTACATTAAATGCCTGGAAACCATGATACGCCGCGAACCGCAGTATTGGCTATGGTCGCATCGCAGGTGGAAGTTTAAGCCGGAGGATAAAGCATAAATGAATTTTACACCCAAGGTTGCTATTGTTATTTTAAACTGGAACGGCGTTGAACACCTGCGTACGTTTATGCCGTTTGTCGCTGCATCCGAATGGCCGAATTTGGAGATTGTTTTAGGCGATAATGCCTCTGCCGATAGTTCAGTCGAATTTATTAAGGGTATGTACCCACAGGTTACCGTCATTCAAAACGATCAGAATTATGGCTTTACAGGCGGCTATAACCGTGTTTTGCAAAAAGTTGAGGCTGACTATTATATACTGCTCAATTCCGATGTAGAAGTTCCTGTAGGATGGATAAAACCGGTTATTGAACTGATGGAAAGCGATCCGCTTATTGCCGCCGCCGCTCCTAAAATAAAGTCCTGGTACCAAAAAAGTCATTTCGAGCATGCCGGTGCAGCGGGTGGTTTTATTGACGAATTTGGCTACCCATTTTGCCGTGGAAGGATGTTTTATGAGATAGAAGAGGATAGGGGACAGTACGATCAATCAGGTGAAGTATTTTGGGCATCGGGCGCAGCATTGTTCATCAAAAAGAAATACTGGGACGAAGCAGGCGGCTTTGATGACCGGTTTTTTGCCCATATGGAAGAAATTGACCTGTGTTGGCGGCTGAAAAACATGGGCTACAAGGTGATGTACTGTGCCGAATCGGAAGTGTTCCATGTTGGTGGCGGTACGCTGAATACCGAAAATCCTTTTAAGACCTATCTTAACTTTCGAAATAACCTGTTACTGCTGAAAAAGAATTTGCCTTACTGGCGCTCAGTGTATGTTATAGGCATCCGTTACTGGATGGATTTTATGGCGCTGCTGCGTTTTATTAATGAAGGCAAACGAAAAGATGCTGCTGCGGTAAGTAAAGCACACGTGAATTTTTTGAGGAACGTTTTCCAACGCGAACCTGTTAAGATAGAAGGTCACTCCAAACTTAAAGGAATGTACAAACGCAGCATAGTGCTGGAGTTTTTTGTAAAAAAGAAGCACATTTTTACTTCGCTTGATCCAAAGGATTTTTATTGAGTTTTTAAGTTAGTGAATTGTTGATTAAGTTGAGTACTTGGTTGATGGAATAATAAAACTTAGTTTTACTTTTGTTTAATAGAAACTTACGAAGTTTTTAAACGGCGAACCCCTCAATGAGACCATTAAGAAACAAATAATAGCCGAATTAAACTTCGTAAGTTTGGTTCTAATCATTATTTCCTTCTTTCGGATTTTCGGACTTCTCATCTTCCGGACTAGCTTTCAACACCGGCCCGCCTTCAGGAAAGTACAGGTTAAAGTCTTTTTGCGCAGCAGGCAGTGCGATATCCTGTTTAATGAATTCCTGGTAAATGGCGGTTAGTACGCGGCTTTTTAGTTCAGCAGTGGTACTTATATCAGCCACCCAAAATAATATCTTAAACTCTACAAAGCCTTCGGTTACGTTATTGATAAATACTGCGGGGGCAGGAGCGTTCATAATATCGTCCCTGTTTTGTAGCAGGCTTTTCAGCATGTCTTTTACTTTATCAATATCAACGCCATAAGCGGTATGCACAATTATTGCCACCTGGCGGTTACTGTTGCTCAGCGTCCAGTTTATCACGTGGTGCGATATCAGGTCGCCGTTCGGTATAATAACCTCTGAACCGTCTCCGGTTAATATTTTGCTTGAACGTATGCCTATGGTTTTCATAGTGCCTTGTGCGCCGTCAATTTCAACTATATCGCCAATTTGAATTGGTTTTTCAAAGGCAAGTATCAGCCCTGATACCAGGTTGTTTACGATATTTTGCAAACCAAAACCAATACCCACGCCGAAGGCGCTAATGATAATGGTTAGTTTATCAAGCGGGAAGCCTGATGCCGCCACGGCCAGCAAAAAGCCCACAGTAAATACACCCATCCGGATAATAAGGGTTGATGTACGGTTTTTTTGTTTTAAAGCAGAAAGGTCATTGACCCGCTTGGCCGAAACATCAAATAAATAGCTGATGATGCGTGATACAATGGATGAAAGCCATATAATGCCAATAAATATAACAAAGCCACCAATAGTAAACGACGAACCTTTAGCACCACCAATTTGATAAGATTGGCCCCAAATATCGATGGCCCAATCGCTCGCCCAATCGTCAATATTGAGATTTTGCAATAGCACAAAGAACCATATAATGCCGGCAAGCAAGAACAGTGTATTCCTGAATTTCTTTTGTACCAGTGTAAAATCTATCCAGTTGATGAGGCTGTTGCCGCCTTTTTTTACCTCAAACTGTAAATACAGTGCTTCGATGATAATATTTACCACCACGTAAAATATTACCAGCAGTAAAATGTTAAATACCGCCGTTACACCGATTATTTTAGCCAGGCTAAACCTGCCGGTGACATTTAGCACGAGCGAAAGTATTTGCAGTATGATAAATACCTTTAATATAATAGTGGTATAAGGCAATTGGCCTTCGGGCTGTTTTTTGACCTTTTTATAGTATGAATAGCCTGCTATTATAGAAATAATACTCAACCCGAACACCACATATCTGTCGACGTTATTGATCTCGATAAAGAGGTTACTCACCGCGTATATGACCGACAGTATAAAAAGCAAGGTTAAAAAGTTAAATAACCTTGGTGGGAAACCTCTTTTAATAAGGATAAGTGTAAGCACTATGGCGATAAGGAAGAAAACTTCCCAAAAAACTTCGGGGAAGTTATTGTAGAAATAAGGCACAATGGCTACTACCACCAGCAACGATGACACGATGGGCCATCGGTAAATGTACGGGGCCTGTTCAAAAGCGGCTGCAGGCTGTTCGCTTGTCCTCAATACCTTGTGGCGGCTTAATAGTATCCAGCTAAATATAATAACCAGGAAAAGCAAGGCAAACAGGTGCGTAACCAGTTGATCTTTGATAAAATAATCAAACAGCAACTGGTTGAGTTTGATGGTACTGTTCAGGGCTGATTTAAAATCGCTGTATTGAGCATCAACATGCCATATATAATCAGATTCGCCTGAAATCGCTTTTATGGCAAAATTTTTAATCTTGGAGTCGATGTGATCGCTTTCGTCGAGTGTTTTGGTATATGATACGGAGATTTTATCCTGTAGCAGGCTTACTTTAAGCAAGCCGCGCCTGTTTAACGAATCCGTTTTGTGCCATATCAGCCATACGGCTTTTCGCTGGGCAAAAAATGTTTGCCGCACTACACTGTCCGATGGAACGGTTTTTAACAGCGAATCCCTGGTGAACTTGAGCAGATCGTTCTGATTTTGGACGAGTTTGGTGCTGATGTCCGAAAGGTCCGATTGCCAGTCTTCCAGCTTATCCTGCATATGGCCGATGTTATCGTTTAATACAAACAGGTAGCGTAAGGTGCTGGATTTGTGTGTATTCGCCAGCGTATCTATCTTATCGATTCGCTTTGTTACGGCGGGTAGTTGCTGGCTGATATCGGTTGTGTCCAGTCCCTGCGATAAACTATTATAAATCTGGTTATAGGTGGTGCTGTATTGCTCGACCCTTTGCAACAGGCTGCTTATGGATGTATCGGATTTGTTCAGCGCACGCAGCATCGAATCGCGCAGGCGCATTTCACGCCTTTGTTTTGTGCGTTTAAGGTCAAGCGCTTTTTTATTACTTAGCTGCCCGAAAACAATAAGTGGCGATGAAGCAGCAAAAAATGCTATCAGTATGATTAAAAAGTATGTTTTACGCAGGTATTTTAAGGTCGGCATGGTAGATAAAAAGTATGGTAATGCAATTTATACTATAATTATTAAGTACTCATAAAGTTTTCAATAGCTAACCGGTATGAGTCCATTCCAAAACCGGCAATCACTCCACGGCAGCTTGCCGCCAGCATGCTGTGATGCCTGAAATCTTCGCGTTTGTACACGTTTGAAATATGCACTTCAATTACCGGAGTGTTTATAGCGGCGATAGCATCGGCAATAGCAACTGATGTATGTGTATAAGCGCCGGCATTTAAAACCACACCGTCATAACTAAATCCTATTTCATGCAGTTTGTTGATGATCTCGCCTTCCACATTGCTCTGGTAATAGGCTATTTCAATGTCAGTGAAGCGTTTGCGAAGGTCTTCAAGGTAGTTTTCGAAGCTACTGTTGCCATAAATTGATTTTTCGCGAACGCCCAGTAAATTTAAATTGGGGCCGTTGATAATTTGTATCTTCATCACGTCAAACTTACAGTAAAAACATTAAAAGTAAAATCAATTGGATTGGCGTTCGGCAATAAAAGGTTTCCAGGCCTACCTCAAGCTGGAAAAGTCGCTTTCGCCCAATTCTATCGAGGCTTACAGCCGTGATATTGATAAACTGTACCAGTTCTCCGATTCGCAGGCGGTGAAATTACAGCCCGAATCGATCACCTTATCCAACCTGCGCGATTTTATTGTATGGGTGATAGAACTTGGTATGACGCCGGCCTCGCAAGCGCGTATTTTATCGGGCATAAAGGCTTTTTACAAGTATATGCTGATGGAAGACCTTATAAAAAGTGATCCGTCAGAACTATTGGAATCGCCTAAAATAACGCGCAAACTGCCGGATACGCTGAGCTACGAGGATATTAACCGTATGATTGCCGCAATCGATCTCTCACGGCCAGACGGGCAGCGTAATAAAGCCATACTGGAAGTACTCTACGGCTGCGGTCTGCGCGTTTCAGAACTTACTGAACTAAAGCTTTCCAACTTGTACCTCGACATTGAATTTATAAAAGTTACCGGCAAAGGCAGCAAGGAACGCCTGGTGCCGATAGGTGGCGCTGCCGTAAAAGCATTAAAACTTTGGATAGAGCAGGTACGCGTACACACCTCAATAAAAAAAGGCGAAGAGGATATGGTTTTCCTCAATCAACGTGGGAGCAGGCTTAGCCGTATTTATATTTTTATGATGATAAAGCAGTTGGCGGAAACCATCGGCCTGAAAAAAACCATTAGTCCGCATACGTTCCGGCATTCATTTGCCACACACCTTGTTGAAGGTGGCGCCGACCTTCGCGCTGTACAGGAAATGCTGGGGCATGAAAGTATTACTACAACTGAAATTTACACCCATTTGGACAGGGAGTTTTTAAAGGGGACGATTATTCAGTTTCATCCGCGCAGCTGAACCGTTGATTTTTGTGATGGGTGTGATTGCGTTGATCACGTTATCGTTATTAGCCCATTATTCGTATTTTTACATAATTATTTAGTAATGCAGCATATCATAAAAAGTAACCTGGCTCAAATACGGCAGATCATGCAAGCGCATGGTGTGGTTTCGGCATTTGCTTTTGGCAGTGTGGTCAGTGATAAAATGCACCCTGAAAGTGATATTGATTTTGTGATAAAGTTTGATGCTGATATGGGTTATGAAGAATATGGCAGTAATTATTTTAAACTGATGTATGCTTTACAGGATCTGTTTAAACGTGATGTAGATTTGGTAGCAGAAGAAACCATCAAAAATCCGTACCTGCTGGAAAGCATCAACAATAATAAATTACAGGTATTGTAATGGGCATTGAAGAAAAAAAACTTCTTACAGACATTATTGAAGCTATTTTTTCTGTAGATGAGCATTTGGAAGGCAAAAGGATATTTGCAGAATACAAGGCCAATAAAACAAAAAGACGAGCGGTTGAACGTGAACTGGAAATAATTGGAGAAGCAGTAAGCCGGCTGTTAAAATTATCGCCAGGTATTAATATATCATATGCCCGGCAGATTGTTGATACACGTAATAAGGTGATCCATGCCTACGATAATGTTAATGATATTGTAATCTGGAATATAATTATGAACCACATCCCTTTACTCAAGAAGGAAGTTGAAATTTTGCTTTCTGATTAGGTTTGTTTAACTGCTTTTATCATCCTGTCCCTGCCGCTCATGTCCTTTCTTAGTTCTATATCCTTAAATCCCTTATCTTCCAATAATTCAACCATTTCTTTTCCTAAACTTTCGTTTATCTCAAAAAAAAGCAGTCCACCGGTTTTTAGGTTTTTTACTGCAAAATCGGCAATAGCTTTATAAAATAATAAAGGGTCATCTTCGGGCACAAACAGTGCGGTATGCGGTTCAAAAGCGGTTACATTTTGGTGCATTTGGGTTTTATCGTGCTGGGTCACGTAGGGAGGGTTGCTGATGATCAGTGAGTAGTGATTGGTGAGTAGTGAGTAGTTGGACGGGTTTAAAATGTCACCCTCGATAAAATTTACTTCAACAGCATTAAGTTTTGCGTTCTCTTTTGCGGTTTCCAGTGCTTTGAGTGAAATATCGATAGCCGACACATTTGCGTCAGGTAGATTTTTTTTCAGGCTGATAGCAATGCACCCGCTGCCTGTGCCTATATCCAATACATTACTGCCTACTGCTAACTGTCCACTGCCAACTGAAGCTAACGCCCATTCAACCAATTCTTCCGTTTCTGGGCGGGGGATGAGTACGGATGGATTTACTTTAAAATTCAATCCATAAAATTCCGTATGGCCTAGTATATACTGTATAGGTTCACCGGTTTGTAGGCGGGTAAGCATGCTTTTGGCTTTTTCGGATTGTTCCGGCGCCAATTGTAATTCAGGGAATGCTTTTATTTTCGCTTTTGACCAGCTTGTTATTTCTGACAATGCCAATAGGGTTAGGGCTTCAGTCTCATTTGCATCATAAATACCTGCCAGGGCTCGTTTGAAAATATTAAAAGCATTTCCTATGGTATTCATGGTCGGTATTGTATAGTGCGAAATAAGTGATAATTGCCCGAACACTCATATTTAAACAAAAAAAGCGGATATTAACGACTTCGCATATCTAATATTCGTTAAAGATTTGGTTAATTATGTTTAGCAGGCGCTACCATCGGTAGTGTAAAATAAAATGTCGAACCCTTACCCGGTTCGCTTTCCGCCCATATTTTGCCGCCATGACGGTTTACGATCTCGTTTGTGATAAAAAGACCTAAGCCTAACCCCTGGAATTTGTAAAAATTCTTTGAAGTGCGGAAAAACTTATTAAACAGCATAGCTATATCTTTTTCTTCTATG